>Ga0208900_1001072_pt1 | contig 15428 bp, 12 predicted proteins | sample AntAceMetag02UKK_FD_184763 | JGI IMG/M metagenome (GOLD analysis project Ga0208900, IMG submission 184763) | Saline lake microbial communities from Ace Lake, Antarctica - Antarctic Ace Lake Metagenome 02UKK (SPAdes) (version 2) | ecosystem: Environmental > Aquatic > Non-marine Saline and... | reverse complement strand
CATTGTTTCAAGGAATTTGTTTCCGCTCATAAAAAAAATATCCCGGATATTTGAATGTTTCTGGTTTTCACTCCTGACCGATTTAGCTGCTTCGATAATGGTTTTATCAGCGAGGTTGGATAAAAATGAGAGTGCATCAAAAAAATTCGACTTTCCTATGGCGTTGGCACCGGCAATACACGTAAAGGGGCCAAAATACAGCTCCGTATCGACAAGGCTTTTAAATCCGTTAATTTTGATTCTTGTTATCATCTCTTTTTACATTTTAAAATCGTGTGTTATCCCCTGGTGTTTATTTTAAATAATATGATGATTGATAACTTTATCTTTTCCTATCCAGTGTAATATTGGCATAAGTTAGGTTGCGTGTGTTAAATTAAAAGTTCAAAGATACAATTATCCAAAAGTATGCTGGCAAAAAAGCAGGGTTTTTGTAGCGAAGTGGTGGGAAGAACAAGTTTTTAATCGAACACCGGTGCTACACTTTTTGGTTTTAAACTGCAATCATCAGGAATACCAAAAAGTTAAAATCCTTCATCATAGCCCCTTTCATTATAATCCTATATAAAAAAATAGCAAAGTAAACTTTTTGGTTTATTGAAAAACAACTGTTGTATGAATACATTTTGGATGGTAAGAATAAGTTCTGCGATTACCTGCGAAACCTGCGGGAGGATTTTTTTTGGAAGTATTTCCGGCTTCTTTTCTATCTTTGAAACCAAAATTGATAAACTATGGAAATTGTAGAAACAGGAATTAAGGATTTGGTAATTATAAAGCCCAAGGTTTTTGAAGACGACAGGGGCTATTTTTTTGAATCCTACAACAAAATTAAATTCCTCGAAGAGGGGATTGATGTAAACTTCGTGCAGGACAACGAATCGCGCTCGATGAAAAATGTGCTGCGTGGCCTGCACTTTCAAAAACCTCCTTTTACACAAGGAAAACTTGTACGCGTGATGCGTGGTTCGGTGCTTGATGTTGCCGTTGATTTACGAAAGAATTCGACCACCTACGGAAAATGGGCTTCTATCGTTTTATCGGATGTTAACAAATGGATGTATTGGGTGCCCGCCGGATTTGCCCATGGTTTTATGACCCTCGATGACAACACGGTTTTCTTTTACAAATGCACCAACATTTACAACAAAGATTCGGAAGGGAGTATTTTGTGGAACGACCCCGACCTGAATATCGACTGGGGAAAAGAAGCAACTCCAATATTATCGGGCAAGGATAAGGTAGCACCACTGTTTAAAGATTTTGATAGCCCGTTTTAATGAACTGCTGTGTGTAGCTATTTATTCGCAAAGGCCAATGTTAATCCTAAAATTGATAGTACTATTCCAAATTCTATTTTATTTATCCTTTTTGATAAATCTAAATTCTATTTCTAATTAGGGCCTGTCTTTTTAGTAATGTTTCCCGCAGATTTCGCTGATTAGCGCAGATTGAATCTGCGCTAATCAGCGAAATCTGCGGGAGATTCTTTCACCTCGGATAGAAATAGTTGACTTTATGGACAGACCCTAATTAGTGTCAACTTGTCAATACTCCCACGCCATTTACTTTATAAGTACAACCTGGTGGGCTAATTCACAAATTTGCTTCATCGCAACTTCATCCTTTAGCACATCGCCTTCATCATAGGCTTTGGCAGTTACTACTCCAAGCAATTCGACCTGGAGGGTTTTGAACACCCTTTTAAACATTTCGATGGTGAGATCACAATCGCCCGGGGCACTTCCTGCCGGTAAAAGCAAAATTGCTCTTTGCCTTTGAGCTTTTCATTTTTATAGTACTATTTTTTTTATGCTGTTGCAAAATAAGCCCATTTCATATTACTTTTGCACAGCCGTTTAAAACTAAATGTTCTATCAATGAAAAATTTCATCCTCATCACCTTTACCATTTTAGCACTGGTTGTTTTAAGTGTTTTTTTATTTCAATCATTTAAAAATAAACCCGGAGAAATCAATGCCCATTATGCTGCACCCGATACCTTAATAGATAAACCCGAGGCAGGGGAAACACCCGACCTTTCGCAAGTGCTAAAAACTGAAAATATGGCATCACCTGTTTTCACGGTTAAAGTCCCGCAGGAGGCAAGTTTTGCTGGTGAGCAGGTTCCCCTTGAAATATTTTATGTGCGCGAGTATTTCGACCGTGAGTTAACAGTAAACACATATTTTCATTCATCAACTATTTTGCTGCTAAAGCGATCAAGCCGGTGGTTTCCCATCATCGAACCCATACTTGCCGCTAACAATATCCCCAACGATTTTAAATATTTGGCCCTGATCGAAAGTGGGCTGCAAAATGTTACTTCGCCCGCCGGGGCCAAAGGGTTTTGGCAGTTCCTCAGGCACACTGCCCGCGAACACGGCCTGGAAGTAAATAATGATATTGATGAACGCTACAATGTTGAAAAATCAACGATGGCTGCTTGCAGCTATTTAAACGAGGCGTACGAAAAACACCGGGACTGGACCCTGGTTGCAGCGGCCTACAATGCCGGAAACCGTAGGATAACAGAAGAATTGGAGCGACAAAAAGTGGGTAGCTATTACAATCTTTTGCTCAACGACGAAACCGCGCGTTATGTATTCAGGATTTTGGCCATCAAAACAATCTTTGAAAACCCTGAAAAATACGGCTTTTATCCCAGCGATATGGAACTTTACCCACCTATTCAAACCGAAACAATTACTGTAAACGAAACAGTGAAAGACCTGATTGACTTTGCCAGGGATCACAAGATCAATTATAAAACACTTAAATATTTTAACCCCTGGCTTTTGAAAGACCATTTACCCAACCGCTCGCGCCGGATCTATGAAATAAAAATCCCATTAAATAATGCCATTTATGAAAAAGAAAATTTAAATGCTGAAAAATAAGTGGAGCAATTAAACCTCCTCTATGGCATAAACTTTTATACTTTTTCTTTTACCTTCCAGCCTGAACTCATCAACCAAATCACTTTTATAGCCTTTCAATTCAGGTAGTTCTGCATTGAGATATTCAGTAATTAAAAAATCTTTGCTTAATTTTTTGCACAATTTTTCGAGCCTTGAAGCAGTGTTCAACACATCGCCATGATATGCCAGATCGCGCCTTATTTCGCCAACCTCAGTAACTGTTACTTCGCCGAAATCGACACCTGCTTTAAACTCGGGAAAAATCCCATACTTCGCAAGAAAGTAGGTCTTCTTTTCGTCAAGAACACGTTTGTATTCAAAAAACAATTTAAAACAGTTCATGTTTTTCAATCCTTTTTTGAGTGGCCAAATCAGTACAGCCTCATCGCCAACATATTGATAAACATCGGCCTCACAATTATAAATAGGGTTGGTTAAACACGAAAAACAATCTTTAATAAACAGGCTGTATTTTTTATGTTCAAGATGCTCCGCGATCCTGGTTGAGTTTTTCAAATCTACAAACATAAAAATCAGCTGCTCATCGCGGGGATGATGGTATTTTCCAATAATGCTGTTAAAAAGCACTCCCGGGCCAATTTTTTTATTTACCTGGTAAAGAAAATTGAAAAGTACTATAAAGAAAAGGAAATATAAAGAGGTAGTAATTACAAAGCTTGCAGGCATCTCGCTCATTAAAAACATATAAGCTGTAACAAAAACCTCCCTTGAAAACTCGGCGTTAAACACCAAAACCAGGATATCGGAAAATGCAATGGCAAGAATATAAAAGAACGATTTTAGTAAAACTATTTTCCCAAGTGAAAACTTCCTGAGTTTTGACCTTTCGAAATAAATATTGATAATCCCAAACATGAACCCGAAACTCAGGCTATGGAAAAAAATATCCCAAAAGCCATAAAACTTATCAAACATCAGCTTTAGCTCCGGGTCGGTCAAAATGCTTTGAATACCTAAAGAGGCAACCCTGAAGTAATGATACAAGACCAGCATCCAAAGCAAGGTAAACAACAAAATTTCTGAAATAATATGCCTGGTTTTTAGATTTATTTTCATTTGTATAAAATTAGCCACAGATGCACGGATGATATTGAATGATGTTTTTATTCATGCCCCCCGAAAAATCGGGGCAGGAGTGGGTGTTAATAATTATCATGAATATTTCATTTGTCGATTATTTTACCGGCAAAAATAAACCCTTTTTACAAACGGTTTTTGGCTAATGTTTTAAATCTTTCAACCGGCACACATTAGCAAATTGAGCCTAAACAACCTACCTCGCAATAATTATCTGTCTTGGCTTATCCATACCGGGAACAAAAAAACGAAACTCACCTTAAAGTTGTAGAACTTCACATTAAAAAAAATTATTAATATTTTCGCCTTCTCTGATTGTAAGTATTAGATTTACTGAAAAACCATTTCAATATGTTTACTTTAAAAAGATTAATATATACATTTTCCATCCTCCTGCTGTTATTTTCGTGCCAACGAAACCAGCCCTTCGTAAATAAAAATTTCAAAAATACAGGCATCCAGCCAGGTTACGATTCAATCAATTACAGCATTTATTTTATGGGAAATTTTACTTCATCAAATCCAGCCCATCCCAATTTACAACTACTAAAAAACCTGATGAAAAGTGGGAATGAAAAATCGGCCACGGTGCTACTTGGTAACTATATCTACCCTGCCGGCTTGCCTGATGATGAAGGTAAAGACTTTGAAAATGCCCGTTCCGAACTCCTTAACCTATTGGGCATATTCCAGACCTATGGTGGGAAAAAGATATTTATCCCCAGCAACCGGGATTGGGAAAATGGAGGCACAGGTGGGTCTGAAAAAGTAAAAACCCTGGAACTTATTATTGAAAAATACTTTGAGAATAATAATGTTTTCGTGCCAAACGAAGCTTGTCCCGGCCCCGAAGAGATAGAGCTCACCAACAATATTACCCTGATTACTTTCGATTCGCAATGGTGGCTTCAAAACGACAGCAAATTTTCGTACAACAACGCCTGCGATTTTGAAGATTTGGAAACCGAAGAAGATTATCAACGTGCCATCCTGCTATCCATACGCGATGCTCTGGAACGAAATAAAGACAAACAGGTGATCTTTGCCACGCATCATTCTTTGTTTTCAGCAGGCAGACATGGCGGCCATTTCCCACCCGAAGAAAACCTTTTTCCACTACTCCCGCTAAACAAAAACCTGTGGATTCCTTTACCGGGATTTTTATACACGGGCTCACGGAAATTTCTTGGAACCGCCCAGGATCTTGCCCATCCGCAGTATAAAGAGATGCGCAACTCTCTGCAGAAGCTTTTCAAAAACTACCCCAACCTGGTTTATCTTTCATCCCACGATAATAATTTGCAATACACCAATCGGGATAGCCTGCATCATATTGTGAGTGGGGCTGCAACAAACGCTGACTATGTTTCAAAAAATAAAAATACAGATTTTGCCATGCAAAGTACAGGAATTGGCAAACTTAATTTTTATATAGACGGTGAGGTTTGGCTTGAGTTTGTAGTTCCTGATGCATCAAATGGAGCTGGTAAAACTGTTTTCAAAACCAGGCTCTATACCAAAAAACCCAATCCGAAAATAAAAGAGGAGCAAGCGGAAATAATCGATTATGCTGATAGCATTGTTATAAAAAAAGCAAGTGAACAATACAATGTTGGGAAATTTAAGCGATTGATGATGGGCGAAAATTACCGTGCCGATTGGAATCAGCCGGTCGAATTCCAGGTGTTTGATATCGGGAAAGAACATGGCGGACTGGAAATTACGCAACGGGGAGGCGGCCAGCAAACCAAATCGTTAAGGCTTGAGGCTGCCAACAAACACGAATATGTTTTGCGAAGTATAGAAAAATACGTGGAAGGGGCGCTTTCGGAAGAATTTCGCGGCACCGTTGCGGTAGATATTGTCCAGGACGGGATTTCGCAATCGAACCCCTACGGTGCATTGGTGGTGCCTCATCTTGCTGATGCAGCCGGGGTTTACCACACTAATCCACGCATAGTTTTCGTCCCGGATGATCAGGGATTGAAAATCTACCGTAAGGAAATGGCCAACAAGCTTTATTTGTACGAAGAACGTGCAGCAGGAAAGCGCAGCGATGTAGCAAGTTTTGGCCACCCTAAAGATATTAAATCCACGAGCAAAGTTTTAAAGAAACTTAAAAACCAACACGACCATCGGGTAGATCAGCAGGCGGTTTTGAAGGCCCGTTTACTGGATATGCTCATTGCCGACTGGGACAGGCACGACGATCAATGGCGCTGGGCTGAATTCGAGGAAAAGAATATGACCATTTACAAACCCATTCCCCGCGACCGCGACAACACTTTTTTTGTTGCCAAAGGCCCCGTTAACTGGCTGATGAAACGAAAATGGCTTCAACCAAAATTCCAGGGTTTTGATTCCGACACAAAGCACATTGCCGAATTCAATTTCAATGCACGGTACTTCGACAGGAGTTTTCTTAACATGGCCACGCTTGAGCAATGGAATGATGCTGCCGAAATAATGCAAACCAATTTAACTGACGAGGTAATTGAAAATGCCGTGAGAAACGGGTTTCCAGAACCAATTTACGAACTTTGCGGAACCGATATCACCGAAAAACTAAAATCAAGGCGCGACAATCTTCCAAAGTTTGCCCGTGAGCACTATGCTTTTCTTGCCAAAACCGTAGATATTCCGGGAACCGATGATCGTGACCTTTTTGTAATTGAACGGATGAACGATAATGAAACTAAAGTTACCGGATGGGAACTGAGCCAGAAAAAAGGACATATCAAAGATATATTTTACCAGCGCACATTTAAAACCGATGAAACAAAGGAAATAAGAATTTATGGCCAAAAAGACCAGGATAAATTCGTGGTAAACGGGAATGTAAACAAGGGCATTAAAGTTAGAATAATAGGTGGCAAAGACCGCGACACCATCATCGACAATTCGCATGTGAAAGGCCAGGCTTGTAAAACTATAATTTATGATAAAAAAAGAAAATCCAATTTTATTAAAAAAAGCAAGGAGACCAAAGATTTGCGGTCTAATCGCGGGGGTGTTAACGATTACAACAGGAAACTTTTTAAATACAACCTTGCAATTCCACAAGCTTATTTGGGCTACTCGGTGGATGACGGGGTGTTTATTGGTGGCGGGGTTTATTTAAAAAGATTTCATTTCAGGGATTCAACATTTCATCGTATCGTGGGGAATTATGCCTACGAAACCGATGCTTTCAACATCAGGTACGCCGGCCTTGTTTCGTCATTTATTCGGAGCCTCGACCTAATGGTTGATGCAGATATTTCGGCACCCAACGTGGTGGGAAACTTTTATGGCCTGGGCAATGAAACCCTAAACCAAGTCGGCACTGATGGTGATGAAGACCGCGAGTATTACCGGGTAAGATATCATTATGGACTGTTCAGTCCGCAACTAAGAAAAACAATCAACGATGAGCTGGAGTTTCTGTTTGGGGCTTCGGCTGTTTTTGGAAAAATTGAACGAAGTAAAGGCCGCTTTATCGATGACCTCGAGAATAACGGGCTAACTAAAAGTGCCTTTCTCGACCAATATTTGGCCGGCATATCTGCAAGCTTTAACTACGACCAGCGCGATGACGAAAAGTTTCCGACAAGAGGAACTTTATGGCATTTAAACGCACGAAGGATGTATGGCCTTAACAGCTACAGCGGTAATTTTACGGAGCTATCGTCCGATTTGAGTTTGTATTTGAGTTTAAGGAAAAACCCCCGGATGATTGTCGCGCTGCGTTTTGGCGGCGGCAAAAGCTGGGGCGATTATCCATTTTATATGGCCCAGGGCCTTGGCGACAAAACCAACCTCCGTGGTTTTAGGGCAAACAGATTTGCAGGCGATGCCGCCTTTTATCAAAATACCGAACTGCGCCTTAAACTTTTTCGCATCAATACTTATCTCCTTAACGGGAACCTCGGCATACTTGGTTTTAACGATGTGGGCAGGGTTTGGTATGAAGGCGAAAAATCTGAACAATGGCATCATGGCTATGGTTTTGGCTTGTGGATGATACCTTATAATGTTTTAACCCTGTCGGTAAATATGAATTTCTCGACAGAAGAAAAATATCTCAATATCAGGCTTAGCTATTTATTCTAACACTTTGTAGTTTGAGGTTTAATTTGAAGGTACTACTGCGAATCTGGTGAAAGGGGGAATTATTAATGACTTCAAATTGATAAATTTTTATTTTTCGTAAGAAAAATCCTTTGCGCCCTCAGCGTGCTTTGCGCTAATAAAAAACAACCGCTAAGTCTGCAATAATACCGATTTGAATAATTATCCGACAAAAACAAATAATATTTGAAACTTAAACCCACATATTTTTTCCTGTTTTTTATCTTGATAAGCTGTTTTTCAGCGCAAGCTCAAAATGCTGAAAAAGGGATTTACAAGCAGATAAAAACTGTATCTGGAAAAATTAAGCAGCCTGCTGATAAAAATGATAAAAAAATCACTTTTCTGAATACCGAAAGTATTTTGCCTGAGCCCGGGGTAGAAATAATGCAAATTATGATTTTGCGCCACCAAAAGGTAAACCTACAAAAGCAAAGTAATTATGCTTACAAAGAAGCCATTGGATATTTTGAAGCCTATGATACTGCCCAAATTTTTCCCCTCGATTTTATCCCTGTTCATTTGGAAATTGATGAAATAGATACGATTTATACAAGCACCCTGCCACGGGCTATCGAAACTGCAAAAGCTATTTTTGGAAACTCGATTCCACGGTCAGAATATGAAATTTTTGGAGAGTACCAAAAACTTATCCCCCCGATTCCTGTTGCCCGGCTACCCCTGGGATTTTGGAAGGTGCTCTCTACCACCGGGTGGGTTTTGGGGCTTACAAACCCGGCCGGCGAAACTTTTAAACAAGGCAGGCAAAGGGCAAAAGTTGCTGGAAAAATTCTTGAAGTAAACGCGGGTGCGTATGGAAAAACAATTCTATCAGGGCATGGATTTATTAATCATTACATAAAAAAATACCTGGAAAAAAATGGCTGGAAAATGGTTATTGATGGGAAAAACAAAAATCTTGGTGTTACACTTTTCGTGAAAGTAAAGCCTTGAAAAAATATATCATCCATTGGAACATTTACCTGCCCTGCTTCATTTCAAATTTCATCAAAACACCGTTCCCTCCATCGCCTTCGCTCGAAATGTATAATGTACCATCCGGCGCAAAAGCAATACCCTCGGGCTGCACAAACTTCCATTTATCAAGCTTCTCAACCCAAATAATTTCACCTGCCCCCGACATTACAACAATGGTTTTGCCTACCGAGGCAAGCACATATATTTCATCAGTTAAGGGATGGATCGCGAGCGCTGAGGGCTGAAACCTTATGTCGCCCGACTCTTCGAAAGTTTCAGCAATTCGATGCGAAATTTTTTCGTATAATGAAGCATTATCCAAATTCTTTATTATTTCAAGATCGATAAGGTAGGCTGGGATTCTATCTACTTTTTCTTTTTCAATATCAAAGGCATAAATTGCTTTATACCCGCTAAAATCCTGTTCATCATCAACTTCAGGGTCACCTTTTAATGCAATCAGGAGGCGGTTTCCAGGGGGATCATAACATAGTCCTTCGCAATTATTTTTTTTCGTTAGCCTGGTTTTAATTTCCTTTGTTCTTATCTTGTCTTCATCCTCGAAGTTCGAAATTTCATAAAGCGTTCCGTTGCTTCGCAAAGCAAACACCTTGTCATTCACAATGCATAAATCTTCGTAATCGCCGTCTTTCGCAAAGTCAACTTTTTTTATTAGTCGTTTTTCGTTTAGATCGTAAAAAAACAAATCGCCTTTTTCATCCTGAATGCAAATCATTATGTCATTATTCAGCAAAACATTCCCCGAAATTTCTTCAAGGATGCCAGGCAGGATCATTTTTTCGTCAGGATTTAAAAGATCATAAGGAAAAACATAAGTGCGCTTTTCAGCTTCCTGGGCATGCACCGGGTTTAAAAAAAGCATCAATAAAATTGCTCCGAAAAGATAGAATTTAATATTTATCATGACCTTCAATTTAAAAAAACAAATATCATATTTTTATCTGAACCCAAATAGGCGATCAATCAATTCGAGAAATAAAACAGATTTTCAGTTCAATATAATTATAAGTTGTACTATCAAAATAAAACAAACAATCCCCCCGAACAAATATGCTTTTTTAATTTATGGTATTTCATATTACCTTTGCCGATCAAAAATTAGCAACTCTTGCTTAACCATTTTACTTAAAATAATCAAATTATGGAAAAAAGTTTTCACTGTCCCTTTTGCCACGGACAACTTTACGTTAACGAACGCATTATTTTATCGGCAAGAACTGACAGTTACCAACGCGGGCTTGTTCTTTTAACAGCGGATTTGGGCGATTACAGGGCACTAAAGCATCCTGATTTTAAAGTTGAAAAAGGTGAGCATGTGGATTTCTTTTGCCCTATTTGCCATAGTAACCTGATTGTTAAAAAATCGGGCAAATCATTTACCCGTGTTATGATGCTTGATGTTGGCGAAGAGTATGAAGTTATGTTTTCGCAGATTGCAGGCCAAAAAGCAACTTATGTGGTTGGCGAAAAAACCTTGAAAAGTTTTGGTGATGATGCCGATGAAAACACAAATTTCTGGGGTGTTTCGCCAAATTATTAGGATAATATAAAGGATCAGACCCTATACAGAAATTTTGAGAATATTTGTAATGACCGGCACAAAAAAGTTTAATAAACTTACTCGTTGTGCCGGTTTTATTATTGATTATCGTAATGTTCGACTTCTTCGTTAAAAAAGGCCAGTTCAACACCTGCGGTTTTAAACATTTCTTCCGATTCTGCCCCGGCGTGGTATTTCTTTTCGCACACCACCCTTTTTATTCCGCAATTGATGATTAGCATGGCACAGGTGCGGCAGGGAGTCATTTTGCAATACAGCTCGGCATTTTCCAATGAAATCCCCAAGCGGGCAGCCTGGCAAATTGCATTTTGCTCGGCATGTACGGTTCGCACACAGTGCTGTGTAATTTTCCCGTCAGCATGTGTAACCATTTTGAATAGGTGTCCAACTTCGTCGCAATGTGGCAAACCCATCGGCGAGCCCACGTATCCGGTAACAAGCACATGCTTATTCCTAACAATGATGCACCCGCTTCTACCACGGTCGCAGGTGGCCCGCTTTGCCGCCGTATTGGCCAATTCCATAAAATATTCATCCCACGAAGGACGGATATGTTTTGCAGGTTTAGCGGGCACTGTATTTTCGATGGCCATAGTTTTTTACTTTTAAATTTATCCAACAAAATTAGCCTATTTCATGGAAAAAGATAATCCGTAAAAATTTTCATTCATAAAAAATCAATTTCCAAATACACCCTATTTATTCTTTTTCTAATAAAATATTGTTAATAGATTTCTCTGCAGCAAATGCGGCAACGAAATGACAACTATTTTTAAGGCGTTGAAAAACAAACCTCTTCCCGCACGTGCGGGACTAAGCTCCTTCGAGGTGACAGGGCTTGGGAGAAGATGGGGGTGGGTGAAAGTGGGCGCCATTATTTACATCCACAAAAATGGTAGTAGAACCAAAAATACTTTGAGGTCAGGTAATTCTTTATCCGGCCTCATGTTTATTTATGTTCTAACCCCGCCAACACATTAAACGCAGAAATTCTAATTATCATAACTTTGTCGGAAATTGGATAAGGGATTAATTAATATTTCGATCATGATAAAAAACAGACTTTTACTTGTACTCTCCTTGATAGCGATTCTTTTCGGCTTGTATGCTTTTGGGCAGCATCGCCACGGCAAATTCCAAAAATACAACTCCACAATTTCCGAAGGCCAAAAAGGTGGTGCTCTGCCATCTGGATACAATGATTTATTTGCCGGCTCGGGCGAGTGTTTGCAGTGCCATAATTCTCATGTAAACTTACAGGGCGAATCCATCAGCATAATCTCCGACTGGCGCTCTACCATGAAGGCCAATGCAGCACGCGATCCTCTTTGGCAAGCAAAAGTGAGCCATGAAGGACTGGTGAACCCACAGCATAAGGAAGTTCTTGAGGATGTATGCACCCGTTGCCACGCCCCGGTGGGCAATCATAATGCCCACCACAATGGGCAGGCTTTGTATTCGGCTGATGAAATGCGTGCCGATGCACTGGCCATGGATGGTGTACAATGTACGGTTTGCCATCAAATAACTGAAAGTTCCTTTGGGAATTTCTCCGGCCAGGTAGAGATAGGCACCGAAAAAAAAATCTGGGGCCCTTACGAAAATCCTTTCGCAAACCCGATGATTAACAACACCGGCTACACACCTACTTATAGTAACCACATCAATAGCTCGAAACTTTGCGGCAGTTGCCACACACTCATCACCAATACTGTTGACTTGAATGGCAACCTCACGGGCGGCCAATTTGTTGAACAGGCCATTTACCAGGAATGGGAAAATTCCACTCATTCAGCTTCGGGAACAACATGCCAAAGCTGCCATGTTCCGCGCATCGACGACCCGGTAAAAATAAGCACCATGCCACCGTGGCTCGACCCACGCACTCCATTTGGGATGCACCAGTTTGCAGGAGCTAACGTTTTTATGAGCAGGTTGCTAAAGGATTTTGGCGGAGCAATTGGTGTTACTGCCACGGCGGTTCAATTCGATTCCACCATTGCCCGGTCAACACATAAGTTGCAAAATGAGACGCTCAACTTATTACTTACCGAAGAAAACCGGACTGAAGATACAATTTTTGTTTCGCTGCTATTGCAAAACAAGGCCGGCCATAAATTTCCTGCCGGTTACCCCAGCCGCAGGGCTTTCGTTGAACTGACCGCCATAAATGAGGTTGGCGACACCTTGTTCCATTCCGGGAAAACCGATGAAAACTTTAATTTGCTTGCCGAGGATGAGGATTACGAAAATCATTTTGCTATGATAAATTCCGAAGATCAGGTGCAGATTTATGAAATGGTTATGGGCAATGTAAACGGCGATGTTACCACTGTACTCGAGCGTGCTGCCACACAACTAAAAGACAACAGAATTCCACCCGCAGGTTTCAGCACCTCACATTTTGCTTACGACACGGTGCAAATTGTTGGGGCAGCAACAAGCGACGAAGACTTTAATTATGAGGCAGGGATTGAAGGCACGGGCGCTGATAAGCTAAAGTTCCACATTCCGGCAAATGGTTTTGGCGGGGCAGTTTCGGTAATTGCAAAAGTGTATTATCAAACCATCAACGACAAATGGCTGGAACAGATGTTTGGCTACTCCTCTACTGAAATTGATGCTTTTAAATCGTACTACGATAATGCTGACAAAACCCCGGTTTTGGTTGGCTCCAAAAATTTAACCAGCACAGCGCTTTCTTTTGACGAAAAATTCGATAGCGGAATTTCAATTTTTCCAAATCCCGCAAAGGAAGTTTTAAACATCAATTTTGGGAATCAAAAAGTGAAGCATGTTTCAATATTCGATTTACGGGGTGCTTTAAAAGCTGAATATTTAATTGATAATAATGACAAAGATTTTAAAGCCGATGTTTCGGGAAATAATGGGATTCATTTCATTAAAGTGGATTTAATGAATGGCATATCAATAATAGAAAAGGTTTTGGTGTATTGATCAATGCCCCTTTTTCATCACCATAAAAGAGGAATCCATGAAGGAACTGCTGCTGGGGATAACTTCCTCGCCAATGGTAATCCTGTTTTTTTCGATGCGCCCAATTTTGTTGATAACCACCATAAACGATTTATGTACCCTGATAAAATTGTCTTTGGGTGAAATTTCTTCCAGGGATTTAAAGCCCTGCAAAGTCAATATCCAATTGCTCAATTAGCATTATTCACCTCCAAATTAACATCGGCTTCCTATTTTTACACTACCTTTACGTTGATTAAAATTGATAAACAATAATGCTCAAAGAGTATGTATGTTTATCTTCCCATTTGGTTTATACTATATTCGATCTGACTATGGAAAAACAAAATTACGAAGGCAACAATACCATGTACAAGTCAATCCTGCAAACGGCAATGGAAGGCTTTTGTCTTAGTGTGAAAGAAAAATAACACTAAGACACTTAGAACACTAAGAAACACTTAGAAGATCTTAGTGGAATTATTGTGTGTCCATAAAATCTGGTTTTTTGAAAATTCAATAGCCCTCCCGCAAAAGCGCATAGCCGTCAGGCTAAGAAATTTTATGCGGGTTTGTTTCAAGCGAGAATCCATAGCCCTGTGCTTTAGCGCAGGGATTGAATTGGAAGGATGAAAAAGCCCCTCCTTTTCGCTGTCAATGCCGATGGCATTGACAGCGAAAAGGAGGGGGAGGATCTGATAATTTTATTAATCCCCGGCATAAATGCCGGGGCTATGGAAAAATACTGACTTTATGGACAGGCACTATTTAGTGCCTGAGAGGTAAGAAAAAAGAATTGATTATGAAAAATAAACTCATTGATTTAATTGATTTTGAAAAAGTAAATGTTTTACTGGAAGGCTTCAATAAAACAACCGGCTTTGTTACCGCCATACTCGACCTGGATGGAAATGTTATGTCAAAATCAGGGTGGCGGCAAATATGTACCCAATTTCACCGGGTGCATCCCGACACCGCTAATAATTGCAAAACCAGCGACACCGAATTGGCCGGAAAAATAGCAGGTGGGGAAAAATACCATTTTTACAAATGCTTAAACGGACTGGTAGATGTTGCCGTACCCATTGTTATAAATGGCGAACACGTTGCAAACCTTTTTTCAGGGCAATTCTTTTTTGAAAAACCCGACCGGGAGTTTTTTATTAAGCAAGCCAAAAAATACAATTTCGATAAAACCAAATACCTCGATGCCCTCGATAAAGTTCCCGTTGTTTCAAAAGAGAAAGTAAAAACAGCGATGGGCTTTTTGCTTAACATGACCCAATTAATATCTGAATTGGGATCGCAAAAATTGGATCAGCTTGAGCTAAACAAAGCCTTGAAAAAAAGTGAAGAGCAGTTTCGTTTATTATATAATAATTCTCCCGACATGTATGTTTCGGTATCCCCCGACGATGCTGCCATTTTGTTGTGCAACGATACATTGTTAAAAGTAACCGGCTATTCCAAAGAAGAAGTGATTGGCTCGCCAATTTATAGCTTGTACCATGACGATTGTTTGGATGACGTGAAGGAAGCTTTTGTGCAATTTACTAAAAATGGGGAAGTTAAATACACGGAATTAATTCTTAACCCAACTTGGCTGTAACACCACTCTGAAAAAATATTTTGCCCCTATTTTGCCCCTATTTTGCCCTATGAAAATTCATAACGCCCACAAAATCAGGTATGCGTTTTTTGGATTGGTGTTTGTAGTGAGGTACGGTGCTTGGCGTTATCGGTAATTGTTCGTACTTTTGCGC
>Ga0208900_1001070_pt1 | contig 15451 bp, 8 predicted proteins | sample AntAceMetag02UKK_FD_184763 | JGI IMG/M metagenome (GOLD analysis project Ga0208900, IMG submission 184763) | Saline lake microbial communities from Ace Lake, Antarctica - Antarctic Ace Lake Metagenome 02UKK (SPAdes) (version 2) | ecosystem: Environmental > Aquatic > Non-marine Saline and Alkaline... | reverse complement strand
GGTGCCGTGGCAAGAATATCTTGAAAGTTGTTCCCAGGCCCGGTTCGCTGTACACATTGACAAACCCATTGTTTTGTTTGACTATACCGTATACCGTAGCCAGCCCCAATCCGGTTCCCTTGCCAGATTCTTTGGTGGTAAAGAAGGGCTCAAACGCATTGTTTAGCGTCACAGAATCCATGCCACAGCCGTTATCACTCACGGCCAGCAGTACATATTCCCCTGGTATAAAACCGGCATGATCCATGCAATAGATTTCGTCGAAGGCAATGTTGCCTGTTTCAATGGTGATTTTGCCGACATCTACGATGGCGTCACGGGAGTTGACACAAAGGTTGGCCAGGATTTGGTCTATCTGGCTGGGATCCACCTTCACCTGCCACACCTTCTTTCCTGGTATCCAGGTCAGATTGAGATCCTCCCCAATGAGGCGCTGTAACATGTTGGTCATACCCTCCAATGTCTCGTTTAGATCAAGCACCTTGGGGGTTACGGTCTGTTTACGGGCAAAAGCCAGAAGTTGCCGGGTCAGGTCAGCGGAGCGTTCACCGGCTTTTTTTATTTGTTCCAAGTTATTGTAAAGCGGTTGTGACGAATCCACATCATCCATTGCTATAGCCGCATAACCGATAATCACGCTCAGCATATTGTTGAAATCGTGGGCCACTCCACCCGCCAGTCGCCCCACAGCTTCCATCTTTTGAGCCTGTCGCAGTTGCGCCTCAAGAGTCTTCCTTTCCTCATCGGCCCGCTTGCTTTCAGTCATGTCTCTGAACTCCACAACCCTTACATTTTTTTCCTTATAAGGGATAATTCTGGCTTCCAATCTAAGTGGATATAAATCACCGTTTTTACGAGCACCCTTAGCTTCATAAGGCTTTTCATAACCGGTATTAATGTTTTGGATTACCCGATCACGCGTGTCGTCGGAAATAAGATCTAACCCATTCATTCCAATCAGTTCATCGTAATCATAGCCGGTGATCTGCGACAGACCCTTGTTGCATTCAAGAATGACCCCTTTGTCATGGATGGTAATCCCCCCGAAAGAGGCATTATGAAGTGCTTTAAAACGTTCTTCGCTCTCTTTGAGTTCCTGGTTTTGTTTTTCAATTCTGTTAAAACTTTTTTTGAGGTTGTGACTCATTAGATCGAAATTCTTGATCAAATCTCCAATTTCATCCTGCCGTGGCTTAATATCAACAGTTGTGAATTTTTTTCGAGCAATAGATGCAGCTACTTGAGATAAATTGATGACCGGGGTGATAAAAAACAAAAAAAGAAAGATATTAAGCGACAGCGCCACAAGTAATATCACAATAGTAAAAACAATACATAATTTTATAGTTGTATTCGTTAATTCCTGTTTAAGGTCATCAAGATATAATCCCAACTCCACCTTCCCCAGATAATTGTTTTCCCTGTCCAATATAGGCTGTTCCAAAATCAATATATTCGTCCCTGTCTTACGTTCCTTTTTCAAGGCAGTCGCTTCAACAGTGCTTTTCTGAATCAGGGAATTTTCTTGGGTGTCATAGACTTCACAGAATGCTACCCCATGGGTCTGTTCAACGGTAATACACAACTCTTCCAAATATAGATAATTATAGAACCGAATCGCATCAATACTGTTTTTTTCTATTATCGTCATAATTTGCTTGCCGTTATTGTGCAAACTATTCAGAAGTTGCAGTCGTTGATCAAGCAGAATGCTATAACCCAGGCCAACAAATAAAACGAGTACGATCAAAACAACACCAAAGGTTATTTTGAAACGGATTTTATGGTAAAATTTCATATTCTCCCTTACAAAAACATACGAATATAGCCTATTTTACAGTATTCTCCCCTTTCAGCCCTTAGAGATGGCTTGGGGCGAGATCTTGAGCAGGCTCTTTTTCCCGGGTTAATCTAAAAAGGGCAGACTCAAATCATATCAACGATTCATCAGATAATTAGTGATTTTTATCTCTCCTGATATAATTTTTGACTGAATGGTGTCTAAATATTCTCTGACGGTGGCAGGAATAAGATGTTGGGTGAATTTCATTTCTGTCAAGCTGATGAAACCGTCCTTGAGGCCATATACCTTGCTTCCAGATTGAAAATTACCGTCTAAAAAATTTTTAATTTCTTTATAGGTCGAGCGATCCAGACGTTTTAACATACTGGTGAGCACGTAACCTTTTGCCATTGCGTCCTGATCATAGTCAACACCAATCACGAATTTTTTCTGATTTTTCGCCTCTTGTATAATCCCATTTCCTGATAGCGATGCTACATTATAGATAATATCCACATCCTGGCTATACATTTTTTTAGCCATGCTTCGTCCCTTTTCTGGGTTTGTAAATCCCGAGTAATCAGGTTTTTTTGTAATAAAAACGTGTTTAACCTCCCCCTTGGGGTTTGAATAATGGACGCCCTCTTTATATCCCACAAGATAAGCTCTCAAGGGGGGCACATCCACCCCGCCAATAAATCCTACTTTTCCCGTTTTGGTTATTCTTCCGGCCAAAGCGCCAACCAAAAAACTACCTTCATGTTGTGCAAAATTTGGAGCTGATACATTGGGCATATTGTTAATTGAACCCGCATCATTTATTATGAACAAGGTGTGGGGGTAACGTTGGGCAAATTTTTTCCCGGGTTCAGAAAATTGGTAGCCACTGCATACGATGAGGTCAGCTTTCTGATCAATCAAGTTTTGAAATGCCTTCTCAATGGATTTAACATCATTATTATCAGGTCGTTGGGTTAACACTTTAAATTTGTATTCACGTTGAATTTTGAATAATCCACTGGAAGTAATGCTATTATAAGGATCGTTGATTGTGCTTCCTTTTACTAACCCTGTCATGAAGCCTATTGTTGGTGTTTTAGCGTTAGAGGGGGCCGCCATGACCAAAAAAACTATTATGAAAATCCATTTTTTCATGGTTCGAATCCGTATCATTAAGTACCCATGCATATGTTTTTCGGTATTTCACAGAGATATACCATTTATATTTATGAGTTTTATTTTGAAGAATATATGCTCGGGTACTTATCTACCCGTAACGGTTATATGCACAACGGCATATCTGGATTAGCAAATGGTTTAAAACTATATTAAAAAGAATAATGGGGCTTCGCAAATTAGTATTATTTGGATAAATTGTGTGCGCAAGTCTCAATATTTACGCATTGAGAATTGTGAATTTTCACACAAATCCCCAAATCCCTTATGAAACAAAACAATTTAACATATAGTAAAAAGGTATAATTGCCAAGGCTTAAATTTACTCAATAAGCCCGGGCAGTCACAAAAAGGAGCTCAAAAAGGGACAAAGCAAAAAGGGGACAGATCTATTTTTTTGTTTGTTCAGGGGGCAGGGAGATTATATTTTTGATTTTGTTTGGCTGTTGTCTTTATGGTTTCTATAACTGCCACGGGCAGACCGTATTCTGGCCTTGGCCTGCCCACAACGAAGTGTAAAAGAATGTTAGAAGTGTCTACTCTTTCATATAAAAAATAAAGGGGCCGTGGTAAACGTATCCAACCAAAGTAAAAAAAATCCCAATGGCACTCAAGCTATTGGGATTTTTTTCTTAAACCTCTTTCTTACCAACAATCTTATCGAAGAAAATGACCTGATCCGGGCCAATTTATCTGAACTCACGAGCCAACATGGGTTAGAAATCAGTAAAATTATCATCCTCGTCAAAAGGGATCACCTGATTTGCCTTGAGTTCCTTTGGACTATGCCTGAACATTTTACCTGTTTGGCGTTGAATCGTTCGGGAAGTGCTGCTGATGGTTCTCATATGTTTGGGGCGGGTGTTCGGGTGGTTAAACCCTTTGCTCTGGTTGCGCGTTCCCGTAACAATCAAGATAAGCTCTTGTACATAGTCTTTGAGTTGTTCTGCCTGGGCGCTCATCTCTTCGGATGCAGACGCGGACTCTTCGGCGTTGGCTGCATTTTGCTGAACCACCTTATCCATTTCGGTAATAGCAATGTTGACCTGGCTGATCCCATTGGATTGCTCCTGGGAGGCTTGACTGATTTCAGATACCAGATTGGCGACTTTTGCCGTGCTGTCTGCCACATTGACAAAGGCTTCATTGGTGGTGGATACCAGAGCCGACCCATCCTTGACTTTTTTAACGGTTCCCTCGATGAGTTCCGAGGTGTTTTTGGCTGCTTCAGCAGCTCTCATGGCCAGATTTCTTACCTCATCTGCCACCACAGCAAAACCAGCTCCGGCTTCACCGGCCCGGGCAGCTTCCACAGCGGCATTCAGGGCTAAAAGATTAGTCTGAAATGCAATTTCATCAATGGTTTTAATAATTTTAAAGGTGTCTTCACTGGCCTTTGAAATTTCTTTCATGGATTTGGTTAAATCGTGCATGGAGGTGTTAGCAGTGTTCACCACGCTACCAGCTTCTTTCATGAGGCCATTGGCAATACCCGCGTTTTCTGCATTGCTTTTGGTCATGGAGGACATCTCTTCCATGGACGAAGAGGTCTCTTCAATGGAGGCTGCCTGTTCAGAAGACCCTTCTGCCAGGGACTGGCTGGCAGAGGAAACCTGGCCCGAAGCCGATGCAACTTGCTCAGATCCTTCATTTAGACCTTCAATAATACGATTGATTGGCTTTGTTATGCTGCGGGTCATAAAAAATGCCACAAGTATACCCACCACAAGGGCGATGATCAATCCGATCATCATAATGGTGGAGGCAAGGGAAAGGGAGATCATGCTCTCTTGGGCAACTTTATGTGTATATTCCATGCCTGCCTGGGCCATGACATTACAGGCATTGGTGACTGTATCTCCTGCAATGGTTCTTTCTACTGCCACTTTTTCCCGGGCAACCCAGTTATCAAGGAAGTCGATCATGGCCTGTTTGTAAGAAATCCCCGACGTTTTGATCTCATCAATTTCCTTGAGTTCTCCGGCAAGGTGGGTGATTTGTTTCAGTGCTTCAATCTTTTCATTGACTTTTGAAAAATGTTCCATAGCCTGTTTCATTATTTCAGGGCTGCGCAGAGCCTGGGCTTTAAAAGCCCCGATTCTGGCCTCATTTCCAAGATCAATGATATTGTTGGTCAAGGTTATTTTGGATAATATTTTAAGCATCTCTTTGCTGTTTTCTTCCTTTCCGGACTTGACCTCCTTTATCAACTTTTCATTTTCATCAGCCAAAAAAACGTTGCTGCTTTTCATATATTTCGCTGCTGATGCATACAATGTTGTTCTATTGACTGCTATTTTTGTAGTAAGATCAACGGTTTTTTGAACCAATCCTTCATACGCATCAAGAGCTTTGGTGGCGTTCTGGAGCTGATTCCCCAGTTCTTTTAAGTGGGGTGATGCAGCCTGAAGGGTGCGACCTTTTTCCAGAGCTGCATGCATGTCTTTGAGGTTTTTCTGGGCTTTTTTATAGAATGTTTCCTCTTCTGTAAATCCATACCCCCTTATTTCATACATCACACCATTGGCTGCTTCTTCTATATGCATGGCCACATCCACCTCCGGCACATACTCTCTGGCCAGTTTGGTGGTTTGATTTTCCACTTTATTCATATTCCAGATGGCCATGGAACCCAGTGCTATGGCAATTATTATTAAAAGAGCAAAACCTGACGCAATTTTTAAACCTAAACTAAAATTTTTCATGAGAATCCTTAATTTTACTAAATTTTTTTATACAAAAAAATAGGCATACCTAACATTTTTTCATGCTTCGTTATGGTCAGGCCGGAGCCAAAATACAGGGGCGTATTCCTATTTTCTCGGCCTATCATATAACCCATTGATTTCATTAAGCCACCATCCATTGTTACAAAATAAAATATCTTGATAAATCAAAGAGTTGAATCTCCAACCGGGAAAATGGGAATGCGCCCTGTGGGTTTTTATATTCTTGAGTTATATAGTTTGTCTTGTGATAGCATTGGTTAATGACTTTTTAAAAGACGCTTCCAATGGCAACAACTCTTCCAATGTCTTTTATGTCATATTGGTTGTATTTGTTTTCATCTATTTAAAATGCAATAAGGGCTTGCACAATTCATGTTATTGGGTTTAGTATGAAAAGTAAAAATTAAAACCTTATTTTTTGTATCCCTCTGAGATCTATAAGTCAAGAAGGTTTTGTGTTATTGCTCACTATTGTTTTATGGGCTTGCTCACAGCCTCTGTCACCCTTAAAAAAAGACTGTTTGTTCTGTGTCAGAATAGGAAGACAATGGCTCAGACCGGGAGCAGTAAGACTTTTCAAACAAGACGCAGGGGCAACTTAAAAGCAGAGCATGAAGGAGACAAAGGAGTCATTTGATGGACGATGAACAAACGATTAAAAATACTCCAAAAACTAAATGGAAGTTTGTCTTGCTGATAACATTGGTTATTTTTGGAGTGCTTTTGGTCTGGTGGACAACACAGCGGATAGACAAACATCACAATCCCAATGGCACCCATTTCCACCACGAGGTCAGGCATATGAATCTTGACGGCCGGGATTGGTACCTTTCTCTCATACCCATATGGGATGCGTCAGGCAAAGAGGTGAGTGACCTGCTGACCATGCTTGACATCACAGCCGGCAAAGTGGCATTTAGGCAACTGATGGTTTTGTGCGGGACGGTTTACGCAATTGTGTTGGCGCTGATGCTGGCATTTGTCTTTGTGCTGCTACGCCGTACGAATGGGGCAATGGCCTTGCAGCGGACAAAACTCATAGAAAACGACAGTAACTTTCGTACTTTTTTCAATTCCATCAACGATTTCCTGTTTGTTGTGGACGAACAGGGCAATATGCTCAATGTAAACGAAACTGTTACCCGCAGACTGGAATACTCGGAAAATGACCTCATCGGGCATAACGTATTGATGGTGCATCCCGAGGATGGGCGGGCCGAAGCGGTAAGGATCGTGAAAGAAATGATTGCAGGAACCGCCGATTTCTGCCCTGTTTCCCTTATTACTAAATCCGGCCAACTTATCCAGGTGGAAACCCGTGTTTATCCAGGTTCCTGGAACAACAAGCCTGCCTTATTCGGTGTGGCAAAGGATATTACACGGATCAAAAAAACCGAAGCAGACCTTCTCCGCTCCGAGCAGAACCAGCGAATCCTGCTCGACAATATCCAAACCCAGATTTGGTATTTGACCGATGAAACCACCTATGGCACCCTCAACAAGGCCCATGCCGATTTCAACGGAGTCAAAATTGAAGAGCTGGCATTTAAGAGCCTCTACGATATTTTCCCCAAAGAAAATGCAAATGCATGCAGGCAATCGAATATCGAGGTATTCAGCACCAAAAAGACTGTTCGCACCGAAGAGTGGATGCCTGATGTTTCCGGTGAGCAAAAGTTGATTTCGATCATCAAAACTCCGAAACTTCGAGACGACGGGACTGTTGAGTATGTGGTCTGCTCGGCAGAAGACATCACCGAGCGCAAACACTCAGAAAAATCACTAAAAGATAGTGAAAGGCGCTTATCTGCTTTTTCAGAAATCATTGGAGAAGCTATCTTTTTTTCAGAAAAGGGTATCTTTATTGAGGCAAATGAAAGTGCAAAAAGAATGTTTGGTTATTCTTTTGACGAAATGATTGGAAAATTTGGAACTGATTGTATTGCTCAGGAGAGCAGGGAATTAGTTAAAAATAATATGCTTTCAGGATATGAGAAACCCTATGATGTACTTGCAGTTAAAAAAGATGGTTCGAAATTTTGGTGTGAAATTCGCGGAATGAATTTCAATTATCAAGATAAAGATATCAGAGTTACTTCTTTTATAGATATAAGCGTAAGAAAAAAAATAGAAGAACAACTTAAAAAAGCCAAAGAGCAGGCGGAACTTGCCAATATGGCTAAAAGTGAATTTCTGGCAAATATGAGCCATGAAATCCGTACCCCCATGAACGGTGTTATCGGAATGACGGGCCTGCTTTTGGATACCCGATTAACCGATGAGCAGCGCCGGTATGCCAAGACAGTTCAAGTAAGTGGCGAATCTCTTCTATGGCTTTTAAACGACATTTTGGATTTTTCAAAGATTGAGGCAGGGAAGCTGGATCTTGAAATATTGGAATTTGATCTACAGGTTCTTTTAGATGATTTTGCAGCAACCCTTGCCCTGAAAGCCCACGAAAAAGGACTTGAATTTATCTGTGCCGCAGATCTCAACGTACCATCGCTGCTGCGGGGAGATCCCGGACGGTTGCGTCAGATCCTCACCAACCTTGCTGGCAACGCTGTCAAATTTACTCACAAGGGGGAAGTAGTCGTTCGTGTGGCAGTTGAATCTGAAACCGAAAAGAACGTACTGCTTCGTTTTTTTATCAAAGATACTGGCATTGGTATCCCAAAAGAAAAACAGGGGATACTCTTTAACAAATTCACCCAGGCCGATACATCCATCACCAGACAATATGGAGGCACGGGACTGGGACTTGCAATTTCCAAACAGCTGGCAGAACTGATGGGCGGGCAGGCAGGTGTTGACAGTGAAGACGGTGCAGGCTCAAATTTCTGGTTTACGGCTTATCTGGAAAAGCAGACCGGTATTAAAAAAGAAATTGATCCCCTGCCTGATTTAAACAATATCAGGGTTCTGATCGTAGATGATAATGCAACCAATTGTGAAATTCTCAGCATCCGTCTGACCTCCTGGGGAATGCGCACGACAGCTGTTCACAGCGGTTCTGCGGCACTCCTGTTGCTCCTACAGGCAGTAGAAGAAAAAGATCCTTATCGGTTAGCAGTGATTGATAGGCAAATGCCTGAGATGGGTGGGAAGACGCTTGGTCGGAAAATCAAGTCAGACAAGCGCCTGTCAAAAACCCTGATGGTGATGTTGACTTCCCTTGGAACCCGGGGGGATGCACAGCAGTTTTCCAATATAGGGTTTTCAACCTATTTGACCAAGCCGGTGAGTATCCAGGAACTCAATGCTGCCCTTTGTATGACATTGTTGCATCCGGAGGGTAAAGAGCAGACAACGTCCTCCATTATTACAGGCCACACAGCCAGGGAAAGGCTGAGCCGGTTTAGCGGCAGAAAAGCACGCATCCTGTTGGCCGAGGACAATATCACCAACCAGAAGGTCGCACTTGGAATTTTAAAAAAAATAGGAGTGACTGCCGATGCGGTGGCCAACGGTGCCGAAGCGCTCAAAGCACTTGAAACCATCCCCTATGACCTTGTCCTCATGGATATACAGATGCCGGAGATGAACGGGTTGGAGGCCACCCGAAAAATTCGGCATACAAACTCTTCCATTAATAGCCAGGATATCCCTATTATTGCAATGACTGCCAATGCAATGCAGGAAGATCGTGACCATTGTCTGAACGCCGGTATGAATGATTATATATCCAAACCTGTGAGACCTCATGATCTGGCAAAACTCCTGGAAAAATGGCTCATGCCCCTAAAAGGAAATGATACACACTCATCTGATGATATCGCTGAAAATAGGATTTCATCCCTGACAGTGTTTGACCAAGAGGCTTTGCTCACTCACCTGATGGATGATGAAAAATTGTTAGAGATAGTTATTACCACGTTTTTAGAGGATCTGCCCAGGCAAATGGTTGATATTAGAAATTCCGTGTCCCAGAACCATGCTGCTATAGTGGGATCTCAGGCCCATAAATTAAAGGGGGCAGCAGCCACTGTGGGAGGGAAGGCGCTCAGCTCGGTGGCCCGTCAAATGGAAGAAGCAGGCAAAGCCGGTAATATGATTAAATTAAAAGAGCTAATATCAGATTTGGAATTTGAATCAGACAGGTTGAAAAAGGCCATGAAGATCACAAAAAATCAGGAGAGGATAAAATGAAAATTTTAATTGCCGAGGATGATCTTACCACCCGGGTCGTGCTTCAATTACTTCTGACCAAGTGGGGGTATGAGGTGACCGGCACAGACAATGGTGAAGAAGCATATGCCATATTCCAGGAAGAGGGTGCGCCCAGTCTTGCTCTACTGGACTGGGAAATGCCGGGATTGGACGGTGCGGCTTTATGCAAACGCCTTCGGGAACAGAACCACAAAAAACCATTGTATTTGATTCTGTTGACTTCCAGAGGGGGCCGAAAGGACATTGCCCAGGGGCTTGCTGCAGGTGCAGATGATTATATTTCAAAACCCTACGACAATACGGAACTTCAGGCCAGGATTGGGGTTGGAAAGCGTGTTATTCGGCTCCAAAATCAGATGCTGGAACAGGAAAAACTCAGAGGAGTTCTGGAGATGGCCGGGGCGATCTGTCATGAGTTGAACCAGCCATTGCAAGTGGTCATGGGATTTGCAGAAATTCTTTTACTGGATTTAAAAACAGATGATCCAAATTATAACACGGCCCAAAAGATTAAAATAGGCATGGATCGTATCGGTGCTTTAACCAGAAAAATGATGAAGATTACCCGTTACCAATCCAAGCCGTACCTGAAAAGTAAAATTATTGATATAGATCACTCTTCTGGGGATATATGATTTTGCCTGCTTAAAGAAATCTAATGAGTGTACCCTTAATCCGTGATGATCTGGTAATATTTATAGCGTCAATGGTAAATATTCGGTCTGGCAATGTAAATGTCTGGCCAGTAACCCACATTCGTTTGTTTGGGGTTGCGTAGCATACGAATGGTATGTGAGCAGGGCCAAATAGGCAAATATGAAGTGCTGGCCGAATATTTACCGTCAATGAAGACTTTAATTTGTTCTCACCGGTGATTTTTTGGGGACTGGCAGCGGTTCTTTACGATTTGCTGATATTCGGTTTCTTTTTCTTTGGAGCTGCTTTTTTTTGGGGTGCAGACTTGCTGACAGCGATTCAGGAGGTCAATAATGTATTTCCCTTTTTTTTCGAATCCATAATGTTTCGAATGGTGTTTGCCAGCTCATCCATGAACACTGGCTTCATAAGGAACCCCCTGACACCGAGATCCTCTGCTGTTTTTCCAATTATAATCTCGCTGAATCCCGTACAAAGTAAAATTGGTATATCTGGCCGTATGTTGATCAGTTCGGAAGCCAGCCTGTCACCGTTGAGGCTCGGCATTGATATATCTGAAATCACAAGATCAAACTCCCGGGGAGCGGTCCGAAACATCTCAAGGGCTTCAATGCTGTTGGTCAGTGAGGTGACCTTATAGCCCAGTCGTTCCAGAATTGTGCGTTCCAGATTAATAATGGCTTCCTCATCGTCCACAAGGAGAATCCTTTCATTTCCACCGGGAATGGTTGACATCGGATTGTGAACGCTTTCTTCTTTAAATGAGTTGTCTTCTTCTGGAAAAAAGACCCTAAATTCAGTCCCCTTTCCAGGTTCACTATATACTTTGATGGTACCACCCATTTCTGCAACAATTCCGTGGACGGTGGATAGACCCAGCCCTGTGCCTTTGCCCTTTGCCTTGGTGGTAAAAAAAGGATCAAAAATTTTTTCAATTATATTTGTTGGTATGCCCACACCGGTGTCACTTAATATCAGGCATACATATTTACCGGGCTTCATTTCTGGATTTGTCAGATCCATTTCTCCAAATTGAACTTTTTTCACACTTATGGCCAGCACCCCACCGTTTTTTTCCATGGCATGATATGCGTTGGTGGATAGATTCATAACAATCTGATGTATTTGCGTGGTGTCAGCCTTTACAGTACCACAGGTATTATCGATATTTCGTTTGATTTGAATGCTATGGGAAATTGTAGCTCTTAAAAGTTTTAAGGCATCCACAACAACATCTTGTAATCTAATACTTTTTAACTCGATGGGTTCCTGTCGAGAAAACGTAAGAATCTGTTTTACGAGTTCCGTGGCCCGTTGTGCAGCAGAATAAATTTCTTCAACACTTTTTCTGAATGGATTGTTTTCGGACATATCCATGAGTAAAATTTCCGAATGGCCAAAAATAGGGGAAAGAATATTGTTGAAATCATGGGCAATACCGCCTGCAAGTGTTCCCATTGCTTCCATTTTCTGGGATTGTCTCAGTTGATTTAACAGTCTTTCCCTTTCCGCTTCTGATTCCTTTATGGGCCTCAAATCAATATCAATGCAGAACATCTCTTTTCCGGATTGTGTTTCGTTCATTACATGGGAGGAAAAAACAGGAACATTATTTCCAAACTTGTCCACAAGTATCAGTTCTCCAGCCGGTATTTTTTCGCCTTGATCAAGCCAACATCCATGGAGTTGTACAACCACATCTTTCATTTCTGAAGGTATTATGAGGTCTTCAAGCTTTTTCCCCAATGCTTCTTTTTCGCTATAGCCATATAGTTTTTCGCTGTATGGATTCCAGAAGGTAACTCGTCTTTGTTCATCATACCCCTGGATGGATATTTCTGTCACATCCTCCATTATTTGCCGAAATCGTTGTTCGCTGTCTTTTAAATCGTTGTTGATTTTTATGTCTTTTGTAACATTGCGGGCACACCCAACAGTTCCGATGATTTTTCCTGATTTGCTATAAAAAGGTGCTTTGTGAACATCAAGGGCCAGGTATTTTCCCCTGACCAGCCCATCTTCCAAAAAACGACCGGATTTATGGCTCTTTTTGACGATATCGTCTGAATTTATACAGATTTCACCAAAGGTGTGTTCAAACTTTTTTTTTCTTTCACGGTCAGCAAAAAACAGATCGCTTCTTCCCAAGGGTTCAATGGTTGATTTAGCATGCAGTAAATTATCACACATGGATTGATTTACAAAAAGAAACCTATCCTTAATATCCTTTGCCCAGATCATATCTGGAACATTATCCAGCATGAGACGTGAAACAGCTCCTATCTCCTGATAATCTTTTTTATCCTTCTCCATCTCTATTATTTTTTTTCTCTGATCTGATATTTCATCTTTTAAGGAGCGCACCTTTTGTTCCAAATCTTTATAGGTCGGTTTTGCTGTCATAATCTTTACCACATCTCTATTGTTTGGATTTTTGTCCTGAATTATATTCGGAGCTTTTAATTTCTTTAGCAATCTTGAAAGTTTCTGTAAAGAGTTAATAAGGTTTGAGTACAACATTAAGGATGGGCGCATTCCCATTTTCCCAGTTCATCAATAAATTACCCATTTGTGCGCTTAGCACTTAGATTCTTATCTCTAATTTTCGTGTTATTTTGGCAATAGAATCAGAAAACCTTTTTGGTTCTGGCTTGTCCAGGTTAGGGGACAGATTTTTAAATCTGTCCCCGCCTCCGAAATGGTTTTATTTTGAGGAATATATACTTGGGTACTTAGAATCGGCTGTGGAAGTCGGAATCAGAATGGATCAGTTTTCAACCTTAAACCACTCTTTCTCAAGAATATCAAACATGGATTGTAACTCAGCGATACTTTTCTCCAGCAATTCTGTTTTAATTGACACCGGCTGTTTTAATATCTGCTGAAATAATTGGATTCTTCCGATCAGCTCACCTTTTTGAAGTCCTTTCTGAAGTCCTTTTTTTTCACCCTCTTGTTCTCCAAGCAGGAACTTGTCATAATGTTCAGGATAATGATCCTTTACAAACATCTCTCTTGTGTAAGGCATATTAACCCCCTCTAATGAATAGTGGTTATAAAGTTCATCAAGATAAGAACTAACATTTTCAAGCAACCAGCCATCTTTTTCAAGTCTATTACGGCTTTTACCTATCTGTTCGATATTATTTGAGAAAAGTCCTAAAATTGGTAAATATTCGGCCAGCACCTCATATTCACTCATTTGGGTCTGCTCACATAGCAATAGTATGCTACGCAGTCCCAACTAAGCGAATATGGGGCACTGGCCAAACATTTACAGTGCCAACCCGAATATTTACTAAAATTGGATGCTCAAAGGCATTGGTAATTATGAAGCGAACGGGTGTAAAGACTTTTAAATCGTATATTCTGCGATCTGCAATGCAGTCAAGAAATTTTGTTCCCCTGTATTTCCCAAACAACTTTTACGGAAAATGATGAGTCACGGCATAGAGGTTTATATTTCCCTCATTTTTAATTTCCCTCATCTTTTTGTAGTTGGTAAAATGTCCGTAAAACTCCTCTATAGCTTCCATGTTAAAGGATTCATTAAAGGATTTGAAAGATATCAGATTGTGTTCATTAAGGTTTTCAAATCCTTGATAATAATCTGGATCAACGCCATCAAAACTTATAGCATCCTGTTTAGTAACAACTACCATATCAAGTCGCTGGATTTTTAATGAGAGGTCAAGCTCAACAGTCACTTCACAGCCAAGTCTTTCAAAAAGGGGAGCAACCATTAATCCCCAAAGCCGGTGCCAGTTTGTTTTATTCTTCTCTCTGATTGTTCCTTGTTGTTTCTCATGATTGTAATGTAATGAGAATGAGGGGATTTTGCAAGGGGAAAAGAGATCGGGGGACACCTCTCACCCATTTGGGTGTTATCATTGCAGGCAGACGTTCCGTTAGGTACCTTAGAATTTTAAAACTGGCACTGCCAGATCCCAGTATCATGGCTGCCCTAAGAACGGTAGCCGGGACAGTGCCTTTTAAAAGGATTTCGCCAACTTCGTTTCGTGAAATAAGATGCTTGCTGATATTTTGATGGCAGATATCACCAAGCCCCCCTAAATAGATGATATGTTCGGCCTTCTGAGAAGAGGCGGCCTGGGCCATATTTTCAGCACCGATCCGGTCTGCATCACGGTATTTTCCTTTCTGGGTTATCATGGAATGAACCAGATAATAAATGGTTCCGCATCCTTTGACGGCTTCTCGTAACGAGGCTGGATCCATAATATCGCCTGTTACCAATTGAATATTGGCGTCATGTCCCCAGGGTCTGCCTGCCATTTTTGAAATGGAACGTCCCATGGCCCTTACACAATACCCCGATTTCAGTAGCAATGGAATCAGTCTCCCTGCAACGTACCCAGTTGCTCCGGTGACAAGAACGGGTTTTTGATGGGTATGGGTCATAGTACTCCCTCCTTATAGACTGACAAAGTGTTTTATAAGAAAGTCTCACCAACACGCTGGAATTAAAAGACTTTCATTTTTCGTTGTGGCAGTGGTGACTGCCATGTATGTTATATGAAAGAGTAGGCGTTGTCTAACATTCTTTCATAGTTCGTTGTGGGTAGTAGACCGAGGCCAGAATACGGTCTGCCCGTGGTAGTTATTCAGAACCTTTCCAATTGTTGCCATGAACGCGACAACCATTTAAATAAGGCACCGATGACAAAAAATATTTATAAACAACACTAAGAAACTATAGACTGAATCAATTGATGTCAATACTATTCCAGTTTCGCTATTTATTGGCTGGGAAGCGAAACACTTTTTTTAAAACACCCATGCCCTAACGGACACAACGAATATAGGGTCGTAGACGCGGAGCCAAATGGCTGTATGCCGCCCCCGGGGAGGGGTAATGGAAGCGACCCGGAACTGTTAGACAGCCCAATTGGTCTGTTCCATTACCCCTCCCCGG
>Ga0208900_1001069_pt1 | contig 15454 bp, 14 predicted proteins | sample AntAceMetag02UKK_FD_184763 | JGI IMG/M metagenome (GOLD analysis project Ga0208900, IMG submission 184763) | Saline lake microbial communities from Ace Lake, Antarctica - Antarctic Ace Lake Metagenome 02UKK (SPAdes) (version 2) | ecosystem: Environmental > Aquatic > Non-marine Saline and... | reverse complement strand
TCGGCAGTTCACAGTCCACAGTCGGCAGTCCACAGTCGGCAGTGGGCTGAAGACTGTGGACTGATAGCTGAAGTTGGCAAAGACACAAAAATCTGTTCTTTGAACCCTGACAGTCCCGCACGTGCGGGACTGTCAGGGTTGAGCAAGAAAAAAATAAGAAGCTAAACCTTGTTTTCCATTAGATTCGCAGTAGAACCTTTTATCTAAAGCAAAAAGCTTAACAAAATACCGGCAGCAACAGCCGAGCCAATTACACCCGAAACGTTTGGTGCCATGGCGTGCATAAGCAGGTGATTGTTTGGGTCGCTTTTTAGCCCTTCGGTGTGAACCACGCGCGCACTGTCGGGAACGGCAGAAACACCGGCTGCGCCAATCAATGGGTTTATTTTACTATCTGCGCCCAGGAAAAGGTTCATAGCCTTAGCAAACAATACCCCGCCGGCAGTAGCCACCATAAACGATAATGCGCCCAAAATAAAGATCAAAATGGACTGATCGGTTAGGAAAACATCGGCCTGGGTGGAAGCGCCTACCGTGAGCCCAAGTAAAATGGTTACAATATCAATCATCGAGTTCCTTGCCGTATCGGCCAGGCGTTTTGTTACACCACTTTCTTTAAGGATGTTTCCAAAAAACAACATACCCAACAAGGGTAGAGCACTGGGCGAAATAAATGCTGTAAACAGCAAGCCGATGATGGGGAAAAGAATTTTTTCGAGTTTGGTAACCGCGCGTGGAGATTTCATCCTGATTTTGCGCTCTTTTTTGGTGGTAAGAGCACGCATTATCGGGGGTTGAATTACCGGCACCAAAGCCATGTATGAGTAGGCTGCAATTGCAATGGGGCCAATGAGGTTTTGCACTGTTGTGCCATCAGGCAATATGTTGATGCCGTTGGCTAGTTTCGAGGAAAGGAATATGGCCGTGGGGCCGTCTGCTCCTCCAATAATACCAATTGCTCCCGCTTCGGCGGGATGAAAACCCAAAACCAGCGCACCAATAAAAGTGGCAAAAATACCTACCTGGGCAGCAGCGCCGAGAAGCATGAGTCGCGGGTTGGAAATCAGCGATGAAAAATCGGTCATGGCACCAATACCCAAAAATATTAATGGCGGATAAACCCCTGCTGTTACTCCAAAATACAAGTAGTTGAGTACACTGCCGCTTTCGTAAATGCCTAACTTTAGTCCCGAGTCGAGTAAAAACGGAATGTTCCCGATCAGGATTCCAACACCAATCGGGATAAGCAGTAGTGGCTCATAATCGAAGCGTATAGCAAGAAAAATAAAAATCAAGCCAACAAACAGCATGATAAAGTGGCCGGGTGTGGCGTTGGCAAATCCGGTAAAACTATAAAACCTGTTGATGCCCTTCTCTGCATCAGATTCTTGTGTTTCTGTGGGGGTGATATTTTGGCTTCCGCTATTGTCAATGCTCAATTCAGTATTATTTGCAGCATCGTTTTTATCGGTCGAAAACGGAAAAGTAAAGGATATTAAACCCAATATTAATATGATCCCAAAAACGGTAATTAATTTTCTCATCGATTCATGTTCTTTTTTGCTTAGCCTGATGTTTAAAAGTCGGGCTAAACCGGTTTATTCAATTTCCATGAGTTTAGCATCCTGAAGCACACTGTCGCCCGGCTGAACACTTAAGTTCCTGATTGTTCCGTCTTTTTCGGCAAGTATTGTATTTTCCATTTTCATGGCTTCGTACATCACCAGCTTGGTGCCGAGTTTTACTTCATCACCATTTTTAACAAATACTTGCATGATATTCCCCGGCAAGGGACATTTAACATCATGGCCGGCAGTTTTTGTTATCGTTTTCCTGATCTTGCTGTCCTGCCTCGTGGTTTGTATTTCCTGGCGCACGAGCCTCGGTGTTTTCGATTGCTGCTTGACTTCGTGCTGTAATTCCACCTCGTAAATTGTTCCGTTTACATCCAATTGAGCTGAATTTCCCTCGTAATTAAGGAGTTCAACATTGTAGTCGTGGCCTTTTATTTTAAATTTAAAATTTTTCATTTTTGATTAAACCTGTGAAATGGATTGGTTGAATAAATTTTTGAACTCCACGGAGTGTATTGTTTTGAGATTCTTTTGATGGTGATAACATCACTTTCTTCATCATGAACTTCGTTAAAATGTAGGTAAAGCGCCATGCTAATGGCAGCGCTGACATCGCCGGAAATGAGGCTCACATCACAATCATCGCATTTGCCCTGTTTTTTTAGACTTCGCCTTGCCGTAAAGTTTATGAATTTTGGCAGAAGGCTATACACGAATACCAACAACACCAGGGCGCTAAAAACAATCACATATCCTACCACCGCTACCGTGAGGCCAAAATCGGTAATATTCGAAAAATCAAAACTAATTTCATTAAATATCATAGCGTTGTTTTTTACATTGGAATATTACCATGTTTTTTTGGCGGCAATATATCTTTTTTTGTTGCAAGTGTTCGCAAGGCCCTGATAATTCTAAACCGTGTATTGCGTGGTTCAATTACATCGTCAATATAGCCAAAACTAGCTGCCTGGTATGGGTTGGCAAAAGTGTTTTTGTATTCTTCTTCTTTTTCCAGTGTATATTTTGCAGCTTCTTCGGGGTCAGTAATTTGTCTTATTTTTCTACCTTCAAGCACCTCGATAGCGCCTTTGGCTCCCATTACTGCAATTTCGGCTGATGGCCATGCGTAATTAATGTCGGCCCTTAGTTGTTTGGAACCCATAACATCGTGCGCACCGCCATAAGATTTACGAAGTGTAATTGTAATTTTTGGAACGGTGGCCTCACCATAAGCAAAAAGCAATTTAGCACCATGTATAATAATACCCCCATATTCCTGTCCGCTTCCTGGCAAAAATCCCGGCACATCCACCAATGTAATGATGGGTATGTTAAAGGCATCGCACATGCGTACAAACCTAGCAGCTTTTCGCGAGGCATCAATATTGAGTACGCCCGCCAAAAAGTTGGGCTGGTTGGCTACTATGCCCACTGGTTGCCCGTTGAATTTTGCAAAACCAACTACAATATTTTTTGCAAAGTGCCTGTGGAATTCCAAAAATTCTGCATCGTCAACAATGCGATAAATGATGTCTTTTACATCGTAAGGTTGGTTAGGGTTGTCGGGAATTATCTCGTTGAGCATTTCATCTTTACGGTCGATAGGATCGCTACATTCGGTTACAATCGGGTCTTCAAGGTTGTTTTGGGGGAAATATTCCAAAGTTTTCCTGATGAGCATAATCCCTTCGTCTTCATTATCGGCCCTAAAATGTGCCACCCCCGATTTTGTGGCATGTACGGTAGCTCCCCCAAGGTCTTCTTCGGTAATGGTTTCGCCGGTAACGGTTTTGGTTACTTTGGGACCCGTAACGAACATATAGCTGGTTTTGTCGCTCATGATGATGACATCGGTTAGCGCGGGCGAATAAACTGCGCCTCCTGCGCAAGGGCCAAAAATTGCAGAAATCTGCGGAATTACTCCCGATGCAAGGATGTTTCGTTGGAATATTTCGGCATAACCGGCCAAACTCTTCACACCTTCCTGAATACGCGCACCGCCCGAATCGTTGATGCCGATTACAGGTGCACCAACTTTCATGGCCTGATCCATGACCTTGCAAATTTTTTGTGCAAAAGTCTCGGAAAGGGATCCGCCAAAAACGGTAAAATCCTGCGAAAACACATATACGATTCTGCCATCGATGGTACCATGCCCGGTAATTACACCGTCAGACAAGTACACTTGTTTTTCCATCCCGAAGTCGTGGCTGCGGTGGGTTACAAACATGTCGAATTCCTCGAAGCTTCCTTCGTCAAGAATCATTTCTATACGCTCACGAGCTGTGTATTTGCCCTTTTCGTGCTGAACTTTAATGCGTTTTTCACCGCCACCTTCGCGGGCTTTCACACGCAGGTCGATGAGTTGTTTTAATTTGTCCTGATTATTCACAGTTCCTGATTTTAGGTTTTTTCGTGATGATCAAAAAATTGAATGATGAATATTTGAAAAAATACTTATTGCAAATCGAATAAATCCCTTTACTCACGGAATGAAGATTTATGTATTAGGATGGCCAATGGCTTATTATTAAAAAATTGATCACCTGGTCTTACTTTCCGCAAAATTCGGTGAGTACCCCGTGTGTGGATTTAGGATGAAGGAATCCAATATTTAGTCCTTCGGCACCTTTGCGGGGTTCTTTGTCGATGAGGCGGATGCCGTTTTCTTCGGCCTGCTTTAGTGCGCCTGCAACATCTTGCATGGCAAATGCCAAGTGGTGGATGCCTGCACCCTTCTTCTCGATGAATTTTCCAATCGGGCCTTCTGGGTCGGTTGATTCAAGCAATTCGATTTTTGTTTGACCTACCATGAAAAATGCAGTTTTTACTTTTTGATCTTTTACTTCTTCCACGGCATAACATTCCAAACCTAATACTTTTTCATAATATGGAATGCTTTCTTCAAGGCTATTTACTGCGATTCCGATGTGCTCGATATGCGTAGGCTTCATATTGAAAATTTTATTAAGTTGTTAATCAATAAACAATGTTAAATTTTTCACAAAAGTACTGCAAATACGAATCTTGCAATATCCATTTGCCGCTTTTTTTATCAATGAAAGGTATTGTAATTTGAGGTAAAACCGGACAAAGGAATTGAAGTAAAATTAGCTGCTCCTGTTATTAGTTTTAGTCAGCCGGTGAATAACTCTGCTTCCTTCGCCTTGCACCATATTTTTTTTGACTGTCAATAGAAGCCGGTATGTTCAGCTTAGGCTGGTTTCGACAATGCTCTACCCACAGCCTAAGCTATATTTATTTCCGCAGGCTCAGCCTACTTTTTTAAAGTCAAGTTTCTTTTGGTTGCACCAGGTAGAACCTGCAATAATAGACCGGACGAGGCATAGCCTCGCTCGCCTCGCTGCGAAGCGGGCCCAAACGCCCCTCGTTTTTTATGATATTTAAGCAAAATAAAATCTATCGTAGTTAACCTTGGGTTATTCAACGGATTAGACCTTTCTCAGCAGACCCTAATTAGTGTCCGTCCATAAAGTTATTTTTATTGAGATTTCCATAGCCCCGACTTTCAAGTCGGGGACAGAATCTAAGGTGTAAAAAAGCCCCTCCTTTTCGCTGTTAATGCCGAAGGCATTAACAGCGAAAAGGAGGGGGAAGCTCTGTGAAATTCATTATTCCCCGGGCTAAAGCCCGGGGCTAGTGAAAATATCGACTTTATGGATGGATACTAATTAGCTGCTCCGGTATTGGTTTCAACCATCCCGTGAATAACTTCCGGGAACAATTCTAAATTCTTGTGCTAAGGTTCAGTTGCTTAGACAGTATTCACTGGGTGGCTTTGGTATTTGGAGAAATAATTTAAACCGGTGCGGCTACAAAATAATAGTTAAGCTTGTCGTGGTATTGTTTATTGAAGGATGTTGTATCGAGTGGTTTTTTGTTTTTGATGAAATCATTCAAAAGGAAAATGCCATAACCTGCATCTTTAAAATAATTGAACATCATTTCCGGGTCGGTACCATAAAAATCGGAGGCACCGAGGCCGTATTCAAAAACGACAACAGGTTTTGATTTTAGGAGGATATTTTTCGCCCCAGAAAGTACGAGGAATTCGGCTCCTTCAACATCAATTTTTATAAAGTCGATTTTTACATTGTTCGGGATTACATCTTCGAGGCGATCGGTTTTAACCTCAATTTCTTTCACTTCGGTGTTGTTGTCGGGGTAGTCCCTTTTTTTGAGGCCGCTGTAGGCCGGAAAGTTTGGGACGAACCTAAAAGTTGAGGTTCCTTTTTTATCACTTACGGCAAGGTTGATTACCGAAATGTTGCTACGACTTTTAAATTTTGCTTCAATGTTTTTGAATAAATCGGGGATGGGTTCAAAAATGAAGTGTTGGCCCTTGGGCGAAAACTTCAGTATTTCATCGGTAATTTCTCCTTTAAACCCGCCAATGTCGATGCAGTTGGATTGATTTTTCAAGACCTTTTTCATCAATTTCTTGGTGAGGATATCGTAATAGATATTTTTTGTTAGCGGTATTTGCAGCGCTATGAGGATGCTCCTGATAAGTTCTTTCATTTGTATAAAAATTAGCCACTGATGCACGGATAAAATTGAATAATGAATTTATTCATGCCAGCGGGTGTTAATAATTAACATTGTTTGTCCCACCCCTTTGGCGGGATATTTCATTGTGAATAGTGTTATGCAGTTATGAATTCTTTCACAAGGGCGCAAAATTAGGAATATTTATAATGATTGGGGGAGAATGGCAAAATCAATTATCGGTTTAATTTATTTAAAAGCAGTAAGGCTTCTTTGTCAAATTTTGAAAAAGCAAACCATTTTTTACCCAAATCTTTTAAACTTGCACCAAAATGGTAAACGATTGTTTCATCAATAATTAAAAAGCGATCGTGGGCGTTTGCAAACTCGTTAATTTGAATGGGTGCATATTGTTGGTTGTGTTTTTTAAGGTCGAGAGCCAATTGTTTGCTAATTTGTTTAGTGAAAATTGTGAACTTAACCTGCGGATTTCGTTTTGTAAAAAGCGTTAGCACTGTATCATCGATATAATTATCAACAAGCAGTATCGACTTTTGGGCAGACCTTATTAAATCGGCAACAAAGTTGTAGGCATCGAAAATCTGGCCTTCAAAAAATATTCCTTGTTTGGGTTTTATACTTTTTTCCTGAATGGCGTTGAATATTTGTAGAACTTTTTGATCGGTTTCCATTTGTTTTAGTTCTACTTTTTCGAGGCGTTGAAATAAGAGGGCATTGTTGGTAATAAATTTTTTCATTTCAACAAAGGCCTGCATAATTTGGATGCTCACATTAACGGCGGTGTCGCTTCGAAGCACTGCCGAAAGCATAGCAACCCCTTGTTCGGTAAAGGCGTAAGGCAGATATTTTCTATGCTTACCACGCTGGCTCTCTATGGTCACAATTTGTGACCTTAAAGAACCCTCCTCACTTGAGGTCACAATTTGTGTCCTCAAGTGATCCCACTCATTTTCATTAAGCTGAAACCGGAAATTCTCCGGGAATCTGTTGCTGTTTCTTTTAACAGCCTGATTGAAGACCTTCGTCTGGACTTGATAAATTTCGGCCAGGTCATCATCAATCATCACCTGAACACCCCGAACGGTATAAATTCGATTTTGAATATTGTTGATATTTAAAGGTAGTTTATTCATCGGTCATCTTGAGATTTTTAATTATATCCGCCAAAAATTTCAGGCTGTTTTTTATATCTCCACAAATTCAATTTTTTCACATCCTGACATTTGAGCTTCACCGTGATCATTGTATTTTTTATCTTGTTATTGTTTTCCGAAAGACAGTCAAACAAAAACGAATGAATTCCCCTTATTTGTTTTTCTATTTTTTGAGGCGTATTTATTGTTTAAAAGACGACTAATGCTAATTTTATAAATGGTTGCTTTTCAACGTTCTATTTCAAAACTCTCTTAAAACTCTCTTAAAACTCTCTTAAACTTTTTCCCAAGTGCCATAAGCAATGGTTTTAATTTTACCATCAATTCTTAAGGTGGAAAGCATATTCCCAACTTTTGATTTTTTTTGCTGGTCGGTTAAAACTGCTGACAATTTAGGGATAATCAGCTTGTCGATAGTACTTCTTTTTGCAGTACCAAACTTTTTAAAATATTCCAAAATCATTTCTTTAAAATGTGCATCATCAAAACTTTTGTTGGCTATATATGCAGTTTTCAATTCTTCATTATCAGTAGGTTCAATTATTTTGTAAGAAAGAAAGGCATTTCCTTTTCGGCCTTCGATAAACTTATGTTTTTTCAGGTATTTGAATTCTCTATCAGAGATTGGTTTTTGTTTCTGAATCATATCGAGCAATAAAACATCCTCTAAACCAAGTGTCGGGTTTTTAATCAAGATACGCGCAAAATTTTCGTTTACTATTTTTCCTGTAATGGTTACCTTGCATTTTCCATCGTTCAAATCGTACTCGGGCAATGGAAAGAAACGCTGACGCTGAAAGTTGAACAGCTTGCGGATACCACCGCCCTGTGTTTCTATCATATCCAGGTTTTTCATGGCTGCTACCAGAAACGGATTTCTGTAATTTTCTTCGGGGGTATCCCTTAGCACAACATCTTCAACTGAATTTGGGATAAATGAGCCATAGTTTGAAAACACGAGGTGGTCATCTTCAAATTCCACGGCATTTATATAGCCGGCTTTGGTGTAGTCCTGGTGCGCAATGGCATTGTGCAATGGCTCGCGTATGTTAAAGGGTTCATATCTTAAAAATTCATCAGGGAATAAAGTATCATCCCTCAGGTAAACATATTTGAGGTTGCGGATGCTTTTATATACTTCCTCAACGGCCAGTAAAAGGGGGATTGAAAAAACTTCGGAGGCTTTATCCTGATTTGAAACAGTTTTTAAATTCCACCTGATTTTTACTGTGGAACCTAAAAAATGTTCTGATTCATCTTTTCCAAGGAGGATGAGTGCTGCCCGTGTAATTTTAGTTTTGATGGTAATTTTGGCCTTGTCCAAAAACTTTGAGTTATCCCAACCGGGTTCGTCCTGCTTATACTTGGGGTTCCTTTTCACAAACTCAACACGTGCTTTTTTAATGGCATGTTCGTCTAAATCATGAATGGTAGCACCTTGAATAATTTCTGCAGTCCAGTCGGATACATTCGACTGAAAGCGGATTCGCTCAAGTTCCTCAATATTTAAAGCAACTAAACTTTCGCCATCCCGGCCATAAAAATGCCCGTTAAAAGCTACAGGCAAACCCTTTGGAGCAGGCGGAATTTGAAATAAAATAACCCTTCCATCTGCTTGCTTAATCTCGAAGATTTCAATAAAAGTAATCCTGCCCGATGTTTTATCGCCAATTTCTTTTTTTAAACTATCCAGGTCAGCTCTTTTTTGCCTGAATTTGGTACCGACGATTTTGTGAAACTTGTTTTCGATTCCAAACACCAGCCAGGCGCATTTTGCCCGATTTAGGTTGGCCTCGTTGCACAATGCCGAAAAGTACTGCCCCAATTTATTGAAGTCGTAACTGTTTTTAGCTTCTTTAAATTCAACAATCTCATTCTCGGTCTCTAAAGACTGTAGCTGATGGAGTTTTGTATTGATTTCAGATATTGTCATCTTATTGCAAATTTACGCGTAAAATCCTATCCAAAAGCTTGTATCCCGGTGATGTCGTGGCCGGTAATGAGCAGGTGGATGTCGTGGGTGCCTTCGTAAGTTACCACCGATTCGAGGTTCATTATATGCCGCATTATGGGGAAATCTCCGCTTATGCCCATTGCCCCGAGCACCTGCCGGGCTTCGCGGGCAACTTTTAAAGCCATCTCCACATTGTTGCGCTTGGCCATCGAAATTTGTGCCGGGGTAACCCTGTTTTCATTTTTGAGTTTTCCAAGCCGCCAGGCCAATAGTTGTGCTTTGGTGATTTCGGTAAGCATTTCGGCCAGCTTTTTTTGCTGAAGTTGGAAAGAGGCGATGGGCTTCCCAAACTGTTTGCGCTCCAAGGCATATTGCAAGGCGGTATTGTAGCAGTCGATGGCAGCACCAATTACCCCCCAGGCTATGCCATAGCGTGCGGAATTGAGGCACATCAACGGGCCTTTCAAACCGGATATTTCGGGGAAGATATTTTCTTTGGGGACTTTCACATCATCAAAAACAAGCTCCCCGGTTACCGATGCCCGCAGCGACCATTTGCCGTGGGTTTCGGGTGCCGAAAAACCCTTCGCCCCTTTTTCGACAATTAAACCCCTGATTTTGCCCTGCTCGTCTTTAGCCCAAACCACGGCAATATCGGCAATGCTGCTGTTTGTAATCCACATTTTGGCACCATTCAGCAAATAATGGTCGCCCATGTCGCGGATGCGGGTTTCCATACTTCCGGGGTCGGAGCCGTGGTTGGGTTCGGTAAGGCCAAAGCAACCAATCAGTTCCCCTTCGGCAAGTTTTGGCAAATACTTTCTTTTTTGATCTTCAGAACCAAAAGTAAAAATCGGGTACATTACCAACGAAGTTTGCACCGATGCCGTTGAGCGGATGCCGGAATCCCCCCTTTCAAGTTCGGTCATGATGATGCCGTAGGCAATATGATCCAGTCCTGCGCCACCATATTCCGCAGGGATGAATGGGCCAAACACTCCGAGTTCGCCAAGTTCTTTCACTATTTTTATGGGAAACTCATGCTTGTGTGCCGCTTCATCTATGATAGGCAAAACTGACCTTGTAATGTAATCGCGAATTGATGAACGGATAATTTTGTGTTCATCGCTAAGTAAGTCGTCTATTTGGAAATAATCCGGGGGGTTGTATGGGTATGCCATGAGTTATTGGTTATTTGTTAATCGTTATTAGTTAATGGTTAATAGTTGTTCGTTAATTGTTATTAGTTTATATTATTTTTTTCAGTAGAGACAAGGCATGCCTTGTCTTGTTTCAATAAAATATTAGCAGTTAATCATTTACTTTTTTATTAACTTGAAAGTCTGAGTTTTTCCGTCCCTGATAATTTTAAGGAAATAAATACCTACTTCAAAATCCTGAATGTTGATTTCATTCATTTCTCCTGAAAGTGTATTGTTGTAAACTTGTTTCCCACTGCTATTGAAAAGGGATAATTCAAAAATTTCGCTTATGTAATTATTTCTAACGAAAACTTTTGATTTCGTGGGGTTGGGATAGATTTCAAATTCTTTAAATTCTTTAAAATCATTTCTAATTCCAACTACTGTTGTATCGGGTGTGCCACATGTTATTCCATTCTTTTTGTAATAAAATAAATTAACATCTAAAGTTGGGTCATAGTTTCCACCCTGTTCCAGGTAGAATGACACAAGTCCTAATCCACGGCCGTAGGTGTTCCTGTAATAATCGGGTTCAAGAGTTCCCCCAAGGTAATATTGACACTCGCTAACCAGCGAATCACAATGATTTTCACTGTAATAAATACTCGTGTCGGATTGAAATCCAACATCATAATAAAATATTGATGAATCGAGGTCATAATATTTAACCCATACAGTATCAGTCCAAAAATAGTATGTAAGATACGGCGGCTCATAATTAAGGCTTGTCCAGTATGAATCATGGGCTTGTACATAATTAATAGTGTCGCCGTTTATCGAATAATATTTATCAATAATGCTTATCCTGTCGGCGTTGGGTGGCTGTCCTGGGAGATTACTTGAAAAATGAAATTCATCATTAATTTCAAAATCAAATATTTCACCAATGGTCATTAATTCCTGGCTGGACGCTGAAAAATAGAATCCAAAAACTACCAACATTACTAGTGTATTTTTCATAATTTGTTTTTTTATGTTTGTAGTAAATCTATTTTTAATTTTCCTCAATCAAAAAGCACGTCCATATTTTCGGGAGGGTCGGCCCAAACGGCTTTGTATTTTTTTATGATGATTGGCCGTTTTATCAATTTTGGATTTTCAGCCATTATTTTTATCCATTCATCATCGGTAAACTTTTTGCCCTTGTATTTACTTTTATAATCCGCTTCCTGCGTTCGGATCAAATCATGGGGCGGTACATTTATCCGCATCAGGATTTCTTTTAACTCATCAACGGTGATTCCTTCCTTGATGTAATTTTTTATTTCAAAATCTTCTTTTTTTTCTTCGAGCCTGGCCAGTCCGGCCCTCGATTTTTTGCACCTGGGGTTGTGGTAAATTGTGATCATAATTTGGCTTTTAAATTTTAGACCTTATATTTACAAAGAAATTGAATAATTGCGAGTTTTGCAACAAACTACTAAACAATAAATTGTAAACCATGTATTTTGATGAATTTAAGGCTTCGGTAAATGCCAACTATCCGCCTGAAAATATTGATAAAGAACTAAAGGCGCTATGGTGGGCGGCTAAAGGAAACTGGGAAAAAGCACACAGGATTGTGCAGGCAATGAACAATACAAGTGCCGCATGGGTTCATGCTTACCTGCATCGCCGAGAGGGCGATTTGAGCAATGCTTCGTTTTGGTACACCAGTGCAGGGCGCAAAATGCCCACATCTTCACTGGTGGAGGAATGGGATGAGATTGTAAAAGCAATTTTGGACAATGAAATCAGGATCGAAAACCATTTTATTTAATTGTGAATGAAGAATCCTAAAGGAAATAAACCAGGCTCAAAACGGCCGCTGATCATCTTCTTGATTTTTACAGCCTTTTTGTTCTACAACATTTATGAGTGTAATCTAAAAACCCCAAACCACTGATTTATAGATTTTTTTACCTCAATCCATTAGCTTACGGAAGAAGTACTAAAAATCAGTGGTTTGGGAAAGTCCCCTTCAGGGGATTTAGGGGTTTATGACTTTTAGGATTTGTATCATTTATAAAACTATTGAAGCTAAAAAATAGAATTGTATGGATGCTAAAATAACCATCAAACAACTTAAGGGATTTCAAACAGCCGGGCTTTTTGATCTTATGAGGAATATTTACCTCACTTCTGAATTTATGAGCGATGATTTCGACAGGAAGTTTCCGGGGGTTAAGCAGTTTGATGACTACTACATTAATATGCTTCGGCAGCCGGGATCGTTTTTTCTTGGAGCTATTCGTGGTAATGATGTTGTAGCTTATTTGTCGGTTGAAGTCAATCCGGCCACAAAACTCAGCCATACAGCCCAAATGAACATGGGCATTATTAAAAATTTTCGGGGTAAAGGTATTGGCAGAAATCTCATTAAAGCTGCAATGGAAAAAGCCAAATCCGAAGGCGTTATCGAGATTATATATTTAATGGTTCGCACCGATCACCATCCTGCAATAAAACTTTACGAGTCAACTGGTTTTAATGAATTGGCCATACTCGAAAAAGACACCAAAATCGGCAATAAATACTTTGATGGGTTTTTGATGCGGAAGTTTGTGTGAAAGATCAATCAACATAATGGTATCCTTTGTTGTTTTATAAAGTTATCAGATGATTCATTGATATTTTAAGAGAATGAATTAATTTTGGGACTGGATAATTCGGAAAAGCTAATTTTTTTAAGGACGACATTTTTTATGCATAAACTTTTACAAAACAATTTCTTGAAGCCCCTATTTCTTTTGGGGGTTTTACTTCCGGTCTGGCTTTTTGCTCAACCGGTCATCCATACTGTAACTCCAAACAGAACTACCATTGGTAAGTTTGAAAAACTTGAACTGGCTGTTACACTTTCTGCCACCTACAACAATCCTTACGAGCATGGACAGGTATCGTTAAAAGCCGTTTTTATTTCACCATCGGGTGTCCAATATTTTATGGATGGTTTTTATTTCCAGGATTATGAAATTACCTCGCCAAATGTGCTGGTTGCCACTGGCCCTCCCGGATGGAGAATAAGGTTTTCGCCCGATCAAACAGGTTTGTGGTATTATTATGTTGTGGTTGCCGATGCTACAGGAGGTTCTTCTTTTGCCACACAACAATTTACCTGTACGGAGTCTTCGCGAAAAGGATTTATTACAAAAAATGGCAGCCGTCTTCAATATAGCAATGGCGAAACATTTCACCCTATCGGAACAAACATAGCATGGCAATGGTGGTGGGATGGATGGGCTGAATACGAAAACTGGATTGATGCACTGGCAGAAAACGGTGGGAATTTTACCAAGCTTACAATGGCACCATGGATTTTTGAAATCGAATGGACCGAAACCGGGGTTGGCCAATACACACAACGGCAAAATCGTGCATGGGTGCTCGATTGGGTTTTCGATCAATTAATAGAAAAAGATATTTATTGTATGCTCAACCCCATGATTCACGATGAGCTTCAGCTTGGCTCGTGGACGGGGTGGGATGTAAATCCCTACAACCAGGATAATGGCGGGCCGTGTAGTTCGCCCCAGGATTTTTTAGTAAACGAAACAGCCATCTTTCGTTACAAGCAGAAGCTGAGGTATATTAATGCACGTTGGGGTTATTCGCCACAGGTAGCTATGTGGGAGCAATTGTCGGAGGCCGACAATACAGGGCTTTGGGATAATTATTCGAGCCAGACAGTATCGTGGCTAAATACCATGACTGCATACATGAATGGCCGTGATATTTATCACCGCCCGGTTTCGAGCGCTTTTGCTATTCCGCAGCATGATACCCAATATTGGGGAAATTCAAATACCGGACTTACCCAGCAGCACATATATGCTTTTATTCCTGATCTTGAAATGAAGATTTACAACTTTACAAAGGATTATTTGGGTAGATGGAATAAACCTTCGATGGTTGGCGAGTTCGCGCTTGGCCACGATGTAGATCAGATTACCGAACTCGACCCACAGGGAGTAGCGTTTCATAATGTGGTTTGGTCGTCGCTATTTTCCGGCGCAGCAGGCTCGGCAATGTCGTGGTGGTGGGATAACTACCTTTACCCGAACAACCTGTTTGACCACTTTAAGGCACCATCGGATTTTTTGAAGGAAATTGATGTGGATATTTCCCAACTCGAAGCTGTGGTGCCTTTGTGTACCACTGCCGGTAACGAGGATATTTTTGTTGACCCTGATTTTAACAATGATAACACTGAAGCTCCTGAAAACCAATTTACCTTTGAACCAAGTGGATTGATGTACCCGACGGAATTGTACCTGGGGCGAAAATTATACGGCAGCCTCTTTGGTAACAGGAGAAATCCACCAATATTTACCGTTAATTATACCCGCGATGGAAATTTTAAAGTAAAAACAGGCACTGTCTATTTATCAAAATTGAAAATAAAAATTGATGGCGTTACGGTTTTTAATCAAAGTGTTGGCTCAAATAATACCTATGGTGTTCCTGTGTCGATAGGCGAACATGTAATACGTGTTGAAAATTCAGGTACAGGAATTTTGGGGATTGACAATTATCAGTTTATCAATTATGCCCCCCAATTGCGATCGTTTGTTTTGAAAAACGACACTTATGCTGCTGGCTGGATGCAGAATAAAAAATACAACTGGCAGTATTTAAATCAGTTTGGAACTCCATTCCCGGTAAATAACGGGAAAATATACCTTGATTTTGATAATCACGGAGTCTTCGATGTTTATTGGTACAACCAGGATGCTGTACTCGACTCGGTGCAAACAATATTTAATACCGAAGGTGATCTTGTTCTTGATGCCCCGGCCATTGTTTGGGATGGTGCTTTTGAAGCAAAGTTTATTTCGCCTGTTGAGGTGCATTTTGCGGCAACTCCACTTATTGGCGATGCTCCTTTGGATGTTCAGTTTACTGATGAGTCGATTAATGCCGGTGGCGCTATTGATTCCTGGCACTGGGATTTCGGCGATGGCAGCGCATCAACTGAGCAAAATCCTATTCATACTTATAATACTCCTGGAATATATTCAGTGGGCCTTGAAATTATAGCAGGCCAATTTTCTAATT
>Ga0208900_1001066_pt1 | contig 15469 bp, 15 predicted proteins | sample AntAceMetag02UKK_FD_184763 | JGI IMG/M metagenome (GOLD analysis project Ga0208900, IMG submission 184763) | Saline lake microbial communities from Ace Lake, Antarctica - Antarctic Ace Lake Metagenome 02UKK (SPAdes) (version 2) | ecosystem: Environmental > Aquatic > Non-marine Saline and... | reverse complement strand
AGCTCAAACCCATTTTTGACGCTGTCATGGTCTTTTTTGACCTGTCTTTCAATGAGATCATAGGTGGCCGGCAACTGAGTTTATTTTAAGACTTCAGCAACCTGTTGCTTTTTTTCAGTTGAAAATTCATAGGTTTTACCGACCCTCAACACCTCTGTCTGGGCCGTAAATTCTGTTTCCATTCTTTTGAGAGAAGCGTCGTAATCAAAGGATCCTTTAAGCTGAAAGGATTTATTTTCCTTGGTGATAAAGAGAAGGCTGCCCTTGCTGCCTGCAAGGATATTTTTTTTTGTCTTGTCAAAATAGTTATCTGCAACCACGATGGTGTCATCGTCATAAAGGTTGACACAGGTTGCATATAATGCACATGAAATTTTGAGAAGCATATCCTTTGTAATCTCAATACTTTAGATTTCATGTGCCGATCTCTGACTCCCGAAGTTAAAGCTGATCACCGGAGAAACCCCCATACTCAGGCCGATATACAAGGATGATAACAGGAAAAATATGTACATCACAATGGACATGGCCGCAACAAATCTCAAGATCAAGGTGATTTTACTGTATTTTGTAAAAAGTATTTGACAATCCAAAGAATCCGATATATCACATCCAATATACGGATATTCTTTTTAAGGTGTAGTTTAAACGATTAATGTGACTCAACCTGAAATAGGAAATAATTCCAGATGCCTCTGCCTGTAAAGAACAAACAAATCAAACGCCTCTCCATGCGGGACGAAGTCTATACCAAACTGCTTCACTGGATCATGCAAGGGGTACTTCGCCCCGGGGAAAAATCGTGGACAAGGATTTGGCCGAGCACATGGGTGTCAGTCGCACCCCGGTGAGTGAAGCTCTTCGCCGCCTTGAGGACAAGGATCTCGTTGAATCCTCTGCCAACCGGTGGACACGGGTGTCAGGAATATCATCCAGGGAACCGGATATGATCTATCCCATCATCTGGACGTTGGAGAAACTGGCCCTGTCTGAAGCCGCCGGTAACATGAGACCGGCAGATTTTGAAAAAATGGCCCAGGCCAATAAAGAATTAAAAGAGGCCCTTGACAATGATGATGCGGTGGCTGCCTGTGCGGCAGATGAAAATTTCCATAACGTGATCGTTGACCGCTCCCTCAATCCCCACCTGGTCAATATTCTCCGGGACCTTAAAATAAAATTTCGCCGGCTGGAGGTCGTTTTTTTTGAAGGCAACTCCTCCTATGGAGAGTCGTCCATCAAGGAACATGAGAGGCTGATATTTGCCCTGCAAAACAACGACATCCACCTCGCCGACCAGACCCTCCATTCCAACTGGGAAAAGAGCCTGAATCGCCTCAGGACACTGGACTCCAATCAAGCCCCCAAGAAGGATAAAGACAGCCATGAAGATTGATTTCAAACAGGTTCTTTCCATGGCCCGCCAATACGAACCGGCCATGTCCGCCTTTCTTCAGGACATGGTGGCCATTCCCAGCGAAAGCGGGAACGAAAAGACCATTATCCGGAGAATCAAAGCGGAGATGGCCCTTGCCGGGTTTGATCGCATTGACATTGATCCCATGGGCAATATCCTGGGATATGTGGGAACCGGAAAACACCTCATTGCCATGGACGCCCATGTGGACACGGTTGGGCCGGGGAATTTGGACAACTGGACCCATGACCCCTATAAGGGATACGAGGACGATACCTTTATCTACGGCCTGGGCACCAGTGACCAGGCCGGGGGCATGGCAGCCATGGTTTATGCCGGAAAAATCATCAAAGATCTGGGTCTTGAAACCGATTATACTCTCCTGGTGACCGGAACGGTTCAGGAAGAGGTCTGTGACGGTCTCTGTTGGCAGTATATCATTGAACAGGACGGCATCCGGCCAGAATTCGTTGTCTGCACCGAGCCTTCCTCTGGCAAAATTCGGCGAGGACAAAAGGGCCGCATGGAAATTCGGGTCCGGGTGGATGGTAAAAGTGCCCATGCATCGGTGCCGGAGCAGGGAGAAAACGCCATCTTTAAAATGGCCCCCATTCTGTGCGAACTGGAACAGCTGGGCGGTCGTCTTAAAGAGGATCCCTTTTTGGGTAGGGGCACCCTGACCGTGTCGGAAATCTTTTTCACCTCACCTTCCCGGTGTGCCGTGGCCGACGCATGCTGGGTCTCAGTGGACCGGCGCCTGACAACCGGGGAAACCGCTGAAGATGCTATCAATGAAATAAAGAACCTGCCTTCGGTCATGGCCGCCCGGGCTGGTGTAACCCTCTACGATTACGACCTTCCCTCCTATACCGGTTTTGTTTACCCCACTGAATGTTATTTCCCCTCCTGGTCCATCAAAGAAGATCACCGGGTTTGCCAAACCCTTGTGGATGCCTACTCCCGGTTGTTCGACCAAACACCGGAAGTGGACAACTGGGCCTTTTCCACCAATGGGGTGGCCATCATGGGTCGTCACAATATTCCCTGTATCGGGTTCGGCCCCGGTCAAATCGACCAGGCCCATACCCCGGATGAGAAACTGGCCAGGCATGACCTGGTGGAAGCCGCAGCCATGTATGCCATTATCCCCATGCTTTATACCAACCAGATAAAAAATCAATAAAAAAAGGGCCGAAACTGCTCGGTTTAAAACACAATTGAAAAAAGTGAGGAAACAAGATGATTGATTTAACCGTCAATGACAAGATTTTGGAAAAAAATATCCAGTTTTGTAAAGAAAAAAAGATCGCCCTTCCCACCTTTGCCATGATGATGGATCCAAATAAAATCCCTGGATCCATCAAGGAGCAACTCAAGGGAGTCGGGTTGTGGGATCTTCATTCCGCAAATCTTTTCAGGATCTCCTGGAAAAATGAACAAAAGGATGAAGGCGGGTTATTCGGCGGACCCAATCACATCGTGCTTCCCCCAGAACTGACCGGATGCCGGGCCAGTATCATCATGATTTCCGGCCGGTGGTTCCCCACCGGAGCCCATAAAGTCGGGGCCACCTACGCCTGCCTGGCCCCGGGACTGGTCACGGGCCAATATGATCCCCAGAAAACCAAGGCGGTCTGGCCTTCCACGGGCAATTACTGCCGGGGCGGGGCCTATATCTCAGCCCTTCTGGCCTGTAGCGCCATTGCCATCCTTCCCGAAGAGATGTCTAAGGAACGGTTTGAATGGCTCAACAAGGTCGCAGGCCAGGTTATTGCCACTCCTGGATGCGAATCCAATGTCAAAGAGATTTTCGATAAATGTTGGGAACTGCGAAACTCAGGAGAAGACCTTCGAATTTTCAACCAGTTTGACGAGCTGGGCAATCCTTTGTGGCATTATACGGTCACGGGCTCGGCCATTGAAGAGATCCTCAATGATACCCTCTCAGGCTCCCAGCGGTTTGCCGGCTATGTCTCCTCCTCCGGTTCCGGCGGCACCATGGCTGCCGGCTATTATCTGAAAAAGCAGTTTCCCGGTGTCCAGGTGGCTGCTGCAGAAGCCCTCCAATGTCCTACACTTCTTCAGAACGGGTTCGGCGGCCACCGCATCGAAGGAATCGGGGACAAGCACGTGCCCTGGGTTCATGACTGCAAGGACACCGATTTTGTTATTGCCGTGGACGATGAAGTGCTCATGAGGCTTTTGCGGCTGTTCAACGAAGAAAAGGGCAGACAGGCCCTTGCAGACAAGGGGGTTTCCCAGGACTTGCTGGACAGATTGGACCTCTTGGGCATTTCCGGCATCGGCAATATGCTGGCCGCTGTGAAATTTGCCAAGTATAACGAACTGACAGAAGACGACTATGTGGTGAGTGTTGCCACAGATTCCATGCAGCTTTATGGTTCCCGCTTTACCGAACTCACCGAGGAACGGGGGGCGTACAATGATATCCAGGCCCACAAAGATATCCAGCTTCTGGATGCCACGGGTATCGATAACATGAAAGAGTTGTCCTATTACGATAAAAAGGCCATCCATAATCTCAAATATTACACCTGGATCGAACAGCAGGGCAAGGATGTGGAAGAGCTCAATGCACAGTGGTACGACCATGACAATTATTGGGGAAATACTTTTAATCAGGTGGAAGAGATCGACCGGTTGATCACTGATTTTAACAAACGGGTCGGGATACTCCAAGATTAGGTCAGCCAAAGGGGCCGACAAATTTTTGCAGCCGACTCCCCATTCCAAGGGGTGTGAAATGAGTTTTGTTTATCATTTAATAAAGGAGAGAAAAGGCATGAAAAAGTTAATTGCATTGTCAGTGGTATTGTTCAGCCTGGTCCTGGTTGGAAGTCTGAGTGCCGGGGAGTACACGGGAAAGGCCATGAAGTCCAAACTGGCCACCGAAGATCTTGAAGGGGATTTCATGACCGTTTGGTCCCAGAAATTTTCTGAAGAAATGAAAACCTGGTCCGACGGTAAAATCGATATTTCAGTTTTCCCCTATGGCTCCCTGGGAGACACCCGGGACATCAATGAGCTGTGCCAGTTCGGCGTCATTGATTTCGTGGTCACCGATTATGCCTGGATCAGTTCTTTTGTTCCCGAAGCCCAGGTATTGGCCCTCCACTATATCTGGCCCCGTGAAAGAGCTCCCGAGGTTCTGGGGTGGATCGTGAAAAACGGGAAATTTATGGCCGCCCTTGAAAAAGCGTTCCGGCGAAATGATTTGATGCCCCTGGGGATTATCTGGGAAGACTGGATGTGGATCACCTCCAAGACAGAAATCGCCGAAAAGGCCGACATGAAGGGTATGAAACTTCGCCTCATGTCCTCCAAGGTCCTGGTGGACCAGTGGAAAGCCTATGGCACAAGCCCTACACCCATGAGTTTTGGAGAGGTTTACGGCGGACTCCAGATGGGATTGATCGATGCCCAGATGAACCCCATCTTTGCCGATTACAGCATGAAGTTTTTCGAGGTCACCGACTTCTTTACCCTGACCTTTGCCGAGGCCTATCTGGGTATTCCCACCATGAACAAGGACAAGTTTGACCGGCTGCCCAAAAACGCCCAGGAAAAGATGCGCTCCTTCTGGGCCAAGGCCACCATTGATTCTGCCAAGTGGATTGAGGACAGAAACAAGGTTGACATGGAAAAGATCAAGCAAGAACGGCCGGCCATCAAGTTCACCGAACTGAGCGATGATAAAATTGCCGAATTCAAGTCCGTTGCTCAGGCCAATTACGCAAACTTCGATTCCATTGGCGGACCGGATGCCAAGATGGTTCGTGAGGCCCTGTTAAAGGACATTGCCGATGCAAAAAAAGCATTGGGTATAAAATAAAGCCCTGCCAGAGCCTGGCAGGCCAGTCATAAAGGCCTGCCGGGCTCTGGACTTAAATACCATCCATGATCCTGTTGATTAAGTCGTGATTTTTATTTTTCAGGTATCGCCGACATCTATATGATGCATGTTTGCTCATTTATTCACCATATGTTGTGCTAACGAAATCTAAATAAACTGAAATCGCCCTTAAATCAACAGGCTCATCCATATCAAGGCGAAAACATGAAAACAGCCACCCCCCATCCCTTAAAAACCTTGTTTCACAATATTTCCCACTTTGCCGGCGTGGTGGTGAATACCTTTGAGGTCTGCAGCCTGATTTTCTGTGTGGGCGCCCTGGCCCTGTTGTTAATTAGCAATTTCATTGCCCGGGAATTTTTCACCAGCCTCTATTTTGCCGAAGAAATTTCGGAATTCCTGGTCATTTTCACCACCTTTGTGGGGGTGAGCTACGGCGTGAGGCGGGCCCGCCACATACGGATGGGTGCATTCCTGGATATGATGCCCACTTCAATGGAAAAAATTTTTATCATCATCATATCGGCCGTCAGTGCCTTTGTCATGTTCTTCATGGCCGACGCTTCCTATGATTACCTCATGTACAGCCTGAGAAAATCCCATGAAACACCGGCCCTTAAACTGCCCTATTGGATTTTCTATGTGATCATCCCAATCGGATTTTCCATGGCCGGCATCCAGTATATCCGGACCATTATCAAGAACCTGACGGTCAAAGAGACCTGGATGTCCCCAGAGCAACAGAGTGAATATGAAGATGAGATCTAAAGGAGTAGACAGAAAATGACATTATTTGGAATCAGTATGATTACCATGCTGCTGTTTGGATTTCCCTTTATGGTGGTGCTTCTGGGATCTCTCATTTTATACATCACCGTGTATATGCCGGGGTTTAATTTTATGGTATTGGTTCAGCAGGTCTTAACCGGCGTCACCCCGCCGGCTCTGGTCTGTGTTCCCATGTTTATCCTGGCCGCCAATATCATCACCTCGGGAAAATCAGCCGAAAAACTCATTGAAATGGTCAAATCCTTTGTGGGCCATATCCCGGGTGGGCTTCCCATCACGGCCAATGCCTGCTGCACGATCTTCGGCGGGGTGTCCGGCTCCACCCAGGCCACTGTGGCGGCAATCGGCGGCACCATGCGGCCCATGCTGCTCAAGGCCGGTTACCCCAGCTCCTTTACCCTGGGTCTGATCATCAATGCATCGGACATTGCCTATCTGATTCCCCCCAGCATCGGATTTATCGTCTATGGCGTGGCCACATCCACCTCCATTGGCAAGTTGTTTCTGGCTGGCATCATTCCGGGTATCCTTGTCTTTTTTTTGTTTTCTCTTTATTCCTATTGGTATTCTAAGGTCAAGCACATTGGCCTCTACCCCAAGGCAAGTAACCGGGAACGGGTCCGGGCCATCTGGCAGGGGTTGCCGGTGATGGGATTTCCCGTGGTGATCATCGGCGGCATCTATTCTGGAATTTTCAGCCCCACGGAAGCGGCTGCCGCCTCGGTGGCCTATGCCCTGATCCTGGAAACGGCACTGTACCGGAGCCTGACCCTGAAAAAGATCAGCGATGCCTTTCTTCAGACTGGGGTGATCACCGGGGTGGTCTTTATCCTGGTGGGGGCTGGCCAGGCCCTGTCCTGGATGCTCAGTTTTCTGCAGATCCCCCAGGAGATCATGCCAGTTGTCCTGGGGATTGATCCGACTGCCCTGCGGGTCATGGTCGTTGTGATCGTCGCCTATTTTGTGGCCTGCATGTTTGTGGACCCCATTGTGGCCATTTACGTACTCAGTCCCATTTTCAAGCCCTATGTGGCGGCCGCGGGAATCGACCCGGTGCTTCTTGGAACCCTGGTCTGCCTTCAGACGGCCATCGGATCCGCCACCCCGCCCTTTGGCTGCGATATTTTTACGGCCCAGCTGATTTTCAGGCGCCCCTATTTTGAGGTGATCCGGCACACCCCGCCGTTCATCATTATCCTGCTCTTCGTAACCGTACTTTTGGTGATGTTTCCGTCCATTGCCTTGTTTTTACCCAATAATGCGTTTCTTTAATAACCCGTTTAATTTAAGGAGTAAAAAGATGTTCAGAATCAAGTTTGCTAAACAGTTTTTTTTCATTGTCATGGCCCTCTGTCTCATAACTGCCTCCCCGGCCTTTGCCAAAAAAGTGGTCAAGCTGGCCTTTATCGGCAGTGATGACCCCTATGTCAGCGTGGACGGGGCCACTGCGGTTGTTTTTAAAAACCTGGTTGAAACAGGAACCAACGGTGAGATTGAAGTTCGTTTGTTTCCCGGAGGTGTCCTGGGCCAGGAAAGGGAAATGATGGAGATGCTCAAGGGCGGCATGATTCAGATTCATCTGGCCACAGCCGGTTCCATGGGGTCCTTTTTCCCCCTTTACGGGGTGTTTGACATCCCCTACCTGATCCCCAGCTATTCCGTGGCCTATGACGTGTGGGACGGCAAATTCGGCAAAAAAGTGGACAAGCTGATCCAGGAAAAAACCGGGCTTCGCAGCCTGGGCTTTTTTGCCCAGAGCGGGTTTTACCACCTGACCAACAACACCAGGGTCATCAAGAATGTGGACGATGTCAAGGGTCTTAAGTTCAGGACCATGACCCTTCCCAGCCATATCAAGGTGTTTGAGTCAATGGGTGCTTCTGCCATTCCCATCTCCTGGGCCGAGTTGTACACCTCTCTTCAGACAGGTGTCATCGACGGCCAGCACAATCCCGTGGGCTATATTGTCCAGGGCAAGCTCCAAGAAGTTCAAAAGTACATGACCCTGACTGGCCACATGTATGCGGTTGGTTTTTTCCTGGTCAACGACCCCTGGTTCCAGTCTCTTACCGAAGATCAAAAAAATGTGGTTCTGGATGCCGCCCGGGTAGCCAAGACCGCAGCCCGGGGAATGAACTCCCTGGTAAATGCAGACAAGGAAAAGGGGCTTCCCCTTCTTAAAAAAGACATGGAGATTTATAAACCCACCCCTGCCGAACTCAAGGGGTTCCAGGATGCCACCATCCCGCCCATGAAAAAATATATTGCCGAAACACTGGGCCAGGAAGGCACCGATCTGCTCAACGATTATATCAAGGCCGTGCATGAATCAGAGAAAAAGCTGAACTATCAACCTTAATATAAACAGGGGAAAATCCGGGGTCCGGGATTGAAAATATCCAGGCACCCCGGAATCCAAGGAAACCCATGAGAATAGATACAGCCCAGACCGGCAAACCCGTTCTTGTTCTTGATGCCCTGGCATCCTGGATCGAACGGATCTCCCTTTTTGTCAGTGTGATTTTCGGGGGCAGCATGGTCGTCATCGTTATAGCCGGTGTCATTGCCCGGTATGTCATGCAGAATCCATTTGCCTGGACAGAGGAACTCTCACGGTTTCTTATGATCTGGATGGTGCTCATCGGCATGTCCGTGGTCACCCGGAACCGGGAGGACCTATGCGTTGAGTTCCTGGTCTTAAAATTTCCGGTATCGCTCCAGCGGATCATCAAGCTTGTCAATGAAATCCTGGTCATGGCCTTTCTCTTTATCCTGACAACCCAAGGATATCAGATGGCCGTCAATGCAAAAATGCAATTGGTTCCCTCCCTGGGAATCACCATGTTTTATCCTTTGCTGTGCATCTTTGTGGGCGGCCTGCTCACCATGATCCAGTTGGGGCTTCAGATGTTCATTGACCTTTTTACATGGAAAAGCGGGATTTCCCCCCACAGGGCACTGCCGGAAGATTAATCCAGACCCCGCATCTTTATTTTAACAAAAGGGTGGGTCTCTCAATTATGGAATAGGCTTTTTTATGTCAATTTATATAATGTTTCTTTTGTTCGGTTTCCTACTGTTCGGGATGCCGGTGGCATATGTTCTGGGTGTTACATCTGTCTTTTTGATGTATCAGCTGGGGGGTACCAGCCTGTTTCCCCTGATCCCCATGCGGTTTTTCAACAGCATCAACCTATTTCCCCTCATGGCCATGCCTTTGTTTATACTGGCTGGTGAGATCATGAACCGGGCCGGGATCACCAACCGGATCATTAATTTTTCCACCCGGCTGGTGGGCCATTTTCAGGGCGGTCTGGCCCATGCCAATATCCTGGCCTCCATCCTTTTCGCAGGGCTCACCGGATCTGCTGTGGCCGATTCCGCGGCTCTCGGATCCATGCTCATCCCCGGGATGGCCAAAAAAGGATATGATAAAAATTTTGCCGCAGCCGTTACTGCGGCCTCCTCCTGTATCGGGCCAATCATTCCGCCCTCCATCGTCATGGTCATCTACGGGGCTTTCATGCAGGTCTCCATTGCCGGTCTTTTTGCCGCAGGCATTGTTCCGGGACTGATCATGGGCATCACTCTCATGGTTTTTGCCCACCGCATTTCGGTGAAACGCAATTATCCCAAGGAAGAGAAAATGGCCACCCCAAAGGAGATCTTTGCGGACTTTAAAAAGGCGTTTCTCTCTTTGATGATGCCGGTGATCATCCTGGTGGGAATACTGGGCGGTATTTTCACCCCCACGGAAGCAGCGGCCGTGGCCGTGCTCTATGCCCTGATCATCGGTTTTTTTGTATACCGGAATATAGGACTCAAGGATCTGTATTCCATGCTCTGCACCATGACAAGGTCTTCGGGTATTGCCTTTATTGTCCTGTCCACGGCCGGGATTTTCATCTGGCTGCTGACCACGGAACAGGTGCCCCAGCAGATTGCCGGGTTTGTTTTATCCGTGACCACCAATAAATACCTGGTCCTCTTGATCATCAATCTTATCTTATTGTTTGTGGGCTGTTTCATGGATTCCATCCCGGCCCTGATCATTCTTGGGCCTGTTTTTACTCCACTGGCCATGCAGATCGGGGTCCATCCCCTTCATTTTGGTACCATCATGTGCCTGAACCTGACAATCGGCCTTGCCACGCCGCCCCTTGGTGCATGCCTCTTTACCTGCTGTGCCGTGGGAAAGGTGAGCTTGGAAGGAGTGACCAAAGAAATCATTCCCTTTATTGTGGCATTGATTATTGCAGTGTTTTTTGTGACCTACATACCGGCCATTAGTCTGACCATTCCCCGGCTGTTGGGATTTATTTAAGAATCAAATTATAAAATAGATAAGAAAAGAGGAAAAAAAGCCCATGTCAAATTATGTTGCTAACATAGATCCTGAAATAGCGGCCATCATTGAGCAGGAGGCCCAGAGACAAGAGAACGGTCTTGAGCTCATTGCATCTGAAAACAGCGTGAGCCGGTCAGTCATGGAGGTACAGGGAAGCGTTCTGACCAATAAATATGCAGAGGGGTATCCGGCCAAGCGGTACTACGGGGGATGCGCCTTTGTGGATGCAGCCGAGACCCTGGCCATTGAACGGGCCAAAGATCTGTTCAGGGCCGATTATGCCAATGTCCAGCCCCATTCAGGCTCTGGAGCCAATATGGCAGCCCTCATGGCGGTGGCAGAACCCGGGGACACCATCATGGGCATGGACTTGTCCCATGGCGGCCATCTTACCCACGGCTCACCGGTGAACTTTTCAGGGAAGCTGTATAATTTTGTCCACTATGGTGTGGCCAGGGAAACCGGTACCATTGATTACGACCAGATGGCCAGTCTGGCTCAAGAACACAAGCCCAAGGTTATCATTGCCGGTGCCAGCGCCTATCCCCGGATCATCGACTTTTCAAAATTTGCCGAGGTGGCCCAGTCTATCAACGCCCTTTTCATAGTGGACATGGCGCATATAGCAGGCCTGGTGGCAGCAGGCCTCCATCCCTCTCCTGTGCCTATGGCAGATATTGTCACCTCCACCACCCACAAGACGCTGCGGGGACCTCGGGGTGGGCTGATTTTATCAAAATCCGATCTGGGTGCAAAACTCAACTCCACCATATTTCCCGGAATTCAGGGCGGTCCCCTCATGCATGTGATTGCGGCCAAAGCCGTGGCATTTAAAGAGGCCTTGGCTCCTTCCTTTATTGAGTATCAAAAAGCGGTGATTGACAATGCTGCTGCCATGGCCCGTGTGTTTACTGAAAACGGGGTCAACATGGTCTCCGGCGGAACGGACAACCATCTGATCCTCCTTGATCTCACCAGCCTGGATATCACGGGCAAGGATGCCGAAGCTTTGCTGGGGATGGCAGACATCACCGTGAACAAGAATTCCATCCCCTTTGAGACCCGCAGCCCCTTTGTCACCTCAGGTGTCCGCATCGGCACTCCGGCCATCACCTCCAGGGGCATTAAGCAGGAACAGGCCGGAATCATTGCCCGGCTGATCTCAAATATCTTGAAAAATCAAGGGGATGACGCTGTGATCCAGAACAGCAAAAAAGAGGTGGAAGATCTGTGCAAGGCCTTTCCTCTTTACAAAAACGGCGAACGGGCCTCTTAAACGATTCAACAGCCCGGATCCAAACTTTTAACAGAAATTATACGGCCCCTTCCCCCTGATGTTGGCGGGGCTGTTTTTTTAGGAGATTTAAGAAAATGACGGTTTTAGAGCGGGGATTTGATGTTGCCGAATTTGAAATGCGGACATTAAAGGCCCAGGAAATGATGGCTGATCACCGGCTGGATGCCCTGTTTTTCACCACAGAACCCAATGTCCGGTATTTTACAGGGTTTTTAACCCAGTTCTGGGAAAGCCCCACCCGGCCCTGGTTTCTGGTGGTGCCGGCTAAAGGAAAACCCATTGCCGTGATCCCGGAAATCGGGGCCACAGGCATGGCCGGAACCTGGATCGAGGATATCCGTACCTGGGCCTCTCCCAACCCGGAGGACGACGGCATCTCCATGGTGGCTGATCTGCTCAATTCCCTGCCCAGGCACCACGGCCGCATCGGCGCCACCCTGGGGCTTCAATCAAGGTTGCGCATGCCTGTCAACGATTTCAATGACCTGGCCTCTATGCTTGCCACCACCGAATTCGTGGACATTGCAGAGCCGATTCACAGATTGCGGTCCGTTAAATCCCTGGCGGAAATCGAAAAGATCCGGAAGGCCTGCGATATCGCCCACCAGGGATTTGCCAATATCCCGGCCCATGCCAAAATCGGCCAGACCGAGCGGATGATCTGCCAGCAGATGCGCATTGACATGCTCCGAGCCGGTGCCGACAGCGTCAAGTACCTGATCTCAGGTTCCGGACCCAACGGATATGATTCCATCATCATGGGGCCCACGGATCGGGAATTGAAAACCGGTGATGTGCTGATCATCGACACCGGTGCGGTATATGAAGGGTATTTTAGTGATTTTGACCGGAACTTTGCCTTTGGCCGTGCCTCTGACCAGGTCAGAACCGCCTATGACGTGGTGTACAAGGCCACAGATGCCGGATTTGAAGCAGCCCGGCCAGGCGCCACCACCACGGACTTATTCCATGCCATGTGGGAGATCATGGAAAAGGGGGGAGCTCTGGGCAACGATGTGGGCCGCATGGGTCACGGCCTGGGCATCCAGCTCACGGAGTGGCCTTCCAACACGGCAACGGATAATACACCCCTTGTGCCGGGTATGGTCATCACTCTGGAGCCGGGCATGACCTATGCCCCGGGCAAGTCCATGGTCCACGAAGAAAATCTGGTAATCACGGAAACCGGTGCCGAGTATCTCTCCATCCGGTGTGCTCCGGAACTGCCGGTCATCAAATAGAGGTGAACTTTCATGATCACGGAACAGGAATTTGCAGCATTGGAAATGGGACTTTCCCATACCCAAACCCCCCGGCCGGAAAAGGTCCATATCGGTCTGGTCCAGCTGTCCACGGACCATTCTCTGGAGATGGACTGGGCCAAGCTTATCGGCTCGTCGGCCATGGTGTTTTCCAGCCGGGTTTATTATTCCAGCGTCATGACCAAAGAGGCCCTTAATGAGATTTCAAAGGGGATCACCCATGCGGCCTCACTCATTGCCACGGGCCTGCCCATGGATGTCATGGCCTTTGGTTGCACTTCGGCCTCCATGGTCATCGGCAGCAAAAAAATTGCAGAACTGCTCACCATTGACCGCCCCGGCCTTCCCGCCACCAATCCCTGGGCTGCGGCCAAGGCAGCCTTCCGGCATTTGAACGCTGAAAAGGTTTCGATTTTTTCCCCCTATCCCACGGAAGTCAACTTTCCCCTTTACAAGGAATTGCTGGCCGAAGGATTTGATGTTCCTGCCATCGGTGCCCTGAGAATTCAGAATGACACCGATATCACCAGGGTCTCCTATGATTCTATGGCGAGGGGGGCGGAACAGATTCTGGATAAGGCAAAGACCGATGCCATTTTCATGTCCTGCACCAATTTAAGGGTTTTGGACCACCTTGAAAAACTGGAATCTCTGCTGGGCATCCCCGTGGTCTGTAGCAACCAGGCCATGTTCTGGCACGCAATGATCCTTGGGGGGAAAAGACCATCCTGCAAGGGATTCGGCCGTTTGCTTAAGCCGGATTCCCATTTATAAAAGACCAAAAGCCTCCGACATTTCCGGTCAGAGGCCAAAATCATCTTGGGAGATAAATGATTCAAAGATAGCTGTTCAACGGTTTTGGGGATCAAGGCGGTCAATGGGATGCGAACATCCCCAAACCATTTTTTCATTGTGACCGGCGACCCGTTAACCTGACCACCTTTGACGGTCGTCCGGTGGATGGGGTGTATTTTAACTCCCAGCATCTTTTATACAAGGCCCGCCGATATTATGATGAGCAGGGGATTCAAACCTTTGAAGCAGACCTTTATCTGGAAGAGCGCTATCTAATGGAGCGGTTTATCCATGGGGAGATAGAATTTGAAGGCCCTTGCAATCCCAGAAAAGGGGTGCTTCAATTTGTAAATCCTCACATTCGTAAAGGAGAATATTCGCCGTTGTTTTCAGTTCTGTCCCTGGACATCGAAACAGGGCAGGACGGGACGCTTTATTCCATTGCCTGTCATTTTAAAGGCCTCACAGGTTATTGGGAAACGATTCAGACCCCACATCCACAGAAAAGGATATGTGGCCCCCAATGTCAGGGACATTGTTTCGACGGGGCATGCCCAAGGCGGGTGGGTCTTTGCCAAAGAGCCGGGCTTTTATGAACACGTGGTGGTGTTGGATTTTAAAAGCCTTTATCCATCGATTATCCGCACCTTTAACATCGATCCCCTGTCAAGGCTCAAGGCTGACCAGGACCCCCTCCATACGCCTGTGGAGATCATCTTTTCCCGGTCGGCCCATGTTTTACCCGGATATATCAAAATATTGATGGATAAACGGGATCAGGCCAAAAAGGACAATGATCCCCATCTTTCCCAGGCGATAAAAATTTTAATGAACAGCTTCTACGGTGTTATGGGAACTGCCGGTTCCCGTTTCTATCACAATGATCTTCCCGCAGCGATCACCGGCACCGGCCAATGGATATTGAAAGCCACCCGGCGCTATCTCGAACAGGATGGATACGAGGTCATTTACGGGGATACAGACTCGGTTTTTGTCTGTTTAAAACAAACGGATTTACCCGACTGTGATGGGGCATCCAAAAAACTTGTCTCCCGGACAAACGGTTTTATAACCCAAAAGATATTGGATGAATTCGGCCTGGAGTCCCAGCTATAAATTGAATATGAAAAACATTTCATCCGGTTTTTTCTTCCAGCCCTTCGTGGCGGAGGGAGTGCTGCCAAGAAACGGTATGCCGGGATGATAACCAAAGAGGGAAAACCGACGCTGGTCCTGACCGGTCTTGAATTTGTCCGTTCCGACTGGACGCGGTTTGCCAGGAATTTCCAATACCAGTTATTTCAGCGGATTTTCCATGACCAGGAGGTCGTGGCGTGGACCAAAAAAACAGTGTCAGATCTTAAAACCCATGTCTATGACGCTGACCTGGTGTACCAGAAACGCCTGACCAAACCACCCCATGAATATACCAAAATGGTGCCGCCCCATGTAAAAGCCGCCCTTTTGCTGGGTACGGAAGGGGCCAACCGAAAAGAAAGCCGGTATGTCATGACCCTGAGGGGACCGATACCGGTAGAACTGCCCCACACGGATCTCGATTATCGCCACTATATGGAAAAGCAGCTCAAACCCATTTTTGACGCTGTCATGGTCTTTTTTGACCTGTCTTTCAATGAGATCATAGGTGGCCGGCAACTGAGTTTATTTTAAGACTTCAGCAACCTGT
>Ga0208900_1001064_pt1 | contig 15483 bp, 15 predicted proteins | sample AntAceMetag02UKK_FD_184763 | JGI IMG/M metagenome (GOLD analysis project Ga0208900, IMG submission 184763) | Saline lake microbial communities from Ace Lake, Antarctica - Antarctic Ace Lake Metagenome 02UKK (SPAdes) (version 2) | ecosystem: Environmental > Aquatic > Non-marine Saline and... | reverse complement strand
ACAACGTGGCCCACGACCTGAGAACCCCCATGACCCGGCTCAGGAATTTTGCAGAGATGGCACTGCGTGAAAAAGAGGATGCAAACCTCTTGAGATCGGCCCTTGCAAAGGGGGTTGAAGAATCTGATAATATTCTTAGAATGCTCAACACCCTGATGGACATATCCGAGGCGGAAACAGGCTCCATGAACCTTAATATTAAACGGACAAACATTTCAAACATCATAACCAATATTGTTGATATGTATCAGTTTGTCGCAGAAGAAAAAGGGGTGGACGTTCAGCTTTCGGTGGGAGATGAGCTGTGGGTGGATGTGGATGCCAGCCGAATCGGTCAGGTACTGGCAAATCTTGTGGACAATGCCATTAAGTTCACCCCCGCTGGCGGAAGGATGACCCTGGAAGGTTTGGAGAGCCATACCCATGTGATCATCAAAGTGCGGGATACGGGTTCGGGCATTCCCCCTGAAGACGCTTCCCAAATTTGGCATCGACTCTATCGGGGAGATGCAAGCCGCAGTGAAAAAGGGCTTGGCCTGGGACTCAGCCTTGTTAAAGGAATCATTAATGCCCACAGCGGTCGCATCGAAGTAGAAAACAACCCCGGAGGGGGATCTGTGTTTGTTATTTATCTCTTAAAGCATAGGACATCATCACGGCCTGGGAATCTTTGAATGTTAGAAAAGCTTCGGGTACCAGGGCCACAAAGCCCAGATGTGACGCCGTTTTTAACGTTATTGGTTCTTTTCTTGATCAGTTCAAACATGCATCTCGCTTTATCTTTAACCCCATTTTTATGGAATCATTCTTCCAAGAGTGTAAATTACTTTTGGGGTGATATGAAGGATGCCGAAATACGCAGCCCTTTATGAGCATATGAGCATATGCTGTAGATAGTAGCTCAATGCAAAAAAAATGCCAACTAAGCAAAAAAAATATTTGATCCTTGACTTTATGCCATATTCATATACCCTATTAATAGTCGTACAGATATAAAGGATGCGCAATATTTCCCTCTTAAGGTGTATATCCCCGATACGTAAATGCGGTTTGCCCCCTAAAGTTAGAAACCTTTATAGAAACCTTTATCTTTAATAAAACTTGTCAATCGCCCAAGAAATTTCATCTCCAAAACAGATGAGTATTTTTTGCGTCCATTAATTGTTAATATTAGGAGGCCCATGATACCAGAAACGAAATCCTTTCCCCAAAAACGCATAACCACCGCCCTGCTGCTGGCCGCTGGCACAGGAAGTCGCCTGCTTCCCCTTACGAAAAAATCACCTAAATGCCTCACGCTTGTCAATGAAATCTCCATATTGGAACGGTTGGTCAAAAGCCTGAATCAAAATGGTTTCAAACGACTGGTTGTGGTTACCGGTCACCTGGAAGACTGTATTCGGAATTTTTTGGAAACCCGGGCTGGCAATCTTACCATTGAGTATGTTTTCAGTCCCTTATACAAAACAACAAATAATATATACTCCCTATGGATGGCAAGGGACATTATTAATGAACCTTTTTTACTCATCGAAAGTGATCTTGTTTTTGACCCGTCTTTATTAAAGGAGATGGTTTACCCTGACAGGATTGCCATCGCTAAAATGCAGCCATGGTTGAACGGCTCGACCGTCACAATTAATGCATCGAGCGCCATTGATGCATTCCACAGTGATGGGGTAGAAGATTCCGGTCCCATTCGTTATAAGACGGTAAATATATACAGCCTTTCCGTCTCCTCCTGGTATCGGGTTATTGAAAAGCTGAATCAATATATTCTGGCAGGCAAAGTTAATGATTATTATGAAGCGGTATTCAGGCAATTGGTGATTGAAAAAAAACTATCCCTTGAAGCTGTCTTTTTTGACCATAAGCCATGGTATGAAATTGACACTGCAGAAGATCTTGTATCCGCTGAAAGATTGTTTCCATCAAAGGTCCGTCGGCCCTTTGATATTTTAGGCAAAAATTATTTTAAAAAAACAGATCGGCCTTTCCGGAAAAAAGCTTTACAGGGAGGCCTTTATGCCCAACCCTCATTATAACACTCCAGCGGAGAAATATGACTATGTTTCAGGTCAACATGGCGGATACTATCGCCATGATTTTATTGATCATGCATATTTATATAATCTTTATTTCCCGCCGGAAGAGGTGTTTAGCGGTTTTAAAAATAAAATTCATGAACTTGTCCTGAACTACCCGGTTGCCCAGGATGTTCTGGCCAGTCTGGTGGGTAATCTTATTGATCAGCCGCCGGAGCGCATTGTTGTTGGTAATGGTGCTGCAGAGCTTATCAAAATCGTCTCTGGAAAAATTTCAAACAGGCTCATCGTTCCGGTGCCGTCATTTAATGAATATGTGAATGCCGCGCCAAAGGGCGGTGCCATAGAATTTCCCCTTGAATGGCCCTCTTTCCAGCTGGATGTAGACAAATTCGCAGCCCACGCCATTAAAGCCAAAGCAGATATTGCAGTTGTGGTCACACCGAACAACCCGACCTCCATCGCCGTTCCCAAACAGGATCTGGTGCGCCTGGCAAAGAAACTGGCCGATCATGACTGTCTGCTGATTATTGATGAGTCCTTTATTGATTTCGCAAAGGACTCGGATCAACTTTCAATGGAAGATGAGATTGAGCAGTATCCCAATATCGTCATTTTTAAAAGTATGAGCAAGGCATATGGTATTTGCGGCATACGAATCGGATATCTGGTTACAAGCAATTTAAAATTCGCCGAGGCGGTTCGTCAGGGTGTCCATATTTGGAATATCAATGGCTTTGCAGAAGAGTTCTTAAGAGTCCTGCCTGATTTTCGTGGGGAGTTTATAAAAAGCTGCAACCAGGTTAAAAAAGATCGGGATAAACTTTATGAAAACCTCAAGGCTTTTTCACAGCTTTCGGTTTATAAACCAGACGCAAATTTTATTTTTTGCCGTCTGCCCGACGACGGGCTGAATGCGCTGCAATTGACAGAAAAATTATTTGTTGACTATAATATGTATATCAAACACTGTCAGGGTAAAAGCATGCCCCACGGGGATCGCTTTGTCCGTATCGCCTCCCGGACCGAAGAAGAAAACACCAACCTGGTGGATGCGATAGTATCTGTCCTTGGGTATAATAAGTAAATAGAAAGAACTATTGGTCAACACCCCCTGAACTAAAGACTCAGGGGTTTTCTTGCCGGTTTTTTATAAATAAAGAGAGTTATTGATGAACAAAACACCATATCAACCTTCACATCAGACCAGCATGCTCTGGTTTGCCAAAGATCTTCCAAATATCTGCTCCCTTGCAGGGCTTTTGTGTGCGCTCTTAGGGATTTACTTTGCGGTTTTGCAACATTTTTCCATTGCCGTCATTGCAATGATCTGGGCCGTTCTTTTTGATTGGGGAGACGGTATTATTGCTCGAAACATGACGGGCAGAACAGAAAAACAAGGGGAATTTGGAGGGCAGCTGGATTCGTTGATTGATATGGTCAGTTTTGGCATCTGCCCGGCTGTTTTTCTTTTAAGTTATGGGCACTTCAGTGCATGGTATTTGCCGGGTGCCTTTGTGATTGTTGCCACCAGTGCCATACGACTGAGTTATTTTAATGTATTCGGTCTTGTGGACAGCTCAACTTACAAGGGGCTTGCCCTGGACAACAATGTTATTTTATTCGCATTTGTTTATCTGTTTGAGGGGCTTTTCAGCCCCGGCATTTTTTCCATCATACTCTATGCAATGTTTATTATCATGGCGGGCTTTAACCTGTCGTCCCTGCGAACACCAAAATTCTCCGGTGCTTGGGTTTATGTCCTTACGGGCTATACGGTGATACTGACACTTATTTACAGTTTTATTCTTTAACTCGACTGGCTGTTACGAAATCCATGGTCTCACGGGTTAAGCAACAACATATAGCGAGCATGAGCTTTATAATGACTACATATGGAGGCATGAAAGGGGAAAAGGGGTTTAAAGTGAAAGTAAAATATTGCGTCGTAGCAGGAATCATAGACATCGGCATCAAAAATTTCACTCACCTAAGCTCCCTTTTGCCTTTCACGCCCCCATATGCTGATTGTGTACAGATGTTCTTAGTTCCGTAACAGCCTGTCGATAGTTTACAAAATTCCCTCCTATCCCCCCCCACTTGGAAATTCTTTATTAAGGTTTATATTATTGTCCTTTAAATCTATATTGCATATTTAATGTTATGATATATGTACTTTATAAATAATATTTTGTATTATAAAAAAATATAGGTTATAGTGTACTCAAATTAAGACTTTAACGGATTTAAATGATTATAATATACATTATAAGGCTCATTATGATATTCAACAGAATATCTCCAGTCGCCATAGCAGAAGAATTAGGGGATAGACTAAAACAAGCGAGGCTGAATGCCGATTTAACCCAGGCTGCATTGGCATCAAGAACCGGTTTAACCCGGAGGACGATTCTTAATGCTGAAAAAGGCAATGTTCAGCTAACAAATTTGGTGGCGATATTAGTTGGTCTGGACATGGCAGACCACCTCAATTTGTTCTTACCAGTCCAGGAAATATCTCCTGTACAGTTGGCTAAACTCAAGGGAAAAAAAAGGCAACGAGCCTCAAGATCCAAAAAGAAAAAATCCCAGATCAGCGAGGATAAATCTTTATGGTAATAGAAGTCGTTAAAGTAAAATATAACGGGCAAGATGTCGGTGCAGTGAGTTTCAATGCTGAAACAGGTGTCGGTGCATTTGAATTTTATTCTCGTTTTATTAAGTCAGGGATTGAGCTTTCGCCCATAAAAATGCCTTTATCTAAAAAATTTATTCCTTTCCAGGCAATAATAATGAAACTTTCAGGGGATTACCTGGAATGATTGCAGACTCTTTGCCCGATGATTTTGGTAATGCGGTGATGAATGCCTGGGTAGCGGGTCAGGGCAAACAAATGCCCCTGAAGGGTTTACTCATTTCGTAATAAAATTTGATGGGGTCAGTGAGACTATAAAAAATAAGGAAACATTTGGTGATCCCATGGGGTATGGCGCAATGGAGTATGTTTATCACCTCATGGCAAACGCATGCGGAATAGACATGATGCCCTGTCACTTGCTCAATGAAGGAAATAGACGCCATTTCATTACCCAGCGGTTTGACCGGAACGGCAATAATAAGATCCATGTACAGACCTTAAATGGTATGGCACACGTTGATTATAAAAAAGCTGGCTCGTACTCATATGCCGAATTATTATCACTTGCAAGAGCGTTGAAATTAAGCCCGGATGATGCAATGCAAATATTTAAACGCATGGTGTTTAATATTATTGCACGGAATCATGACGATCATTCTAAGAATTTTGGATTCATACTCGATAGTCAACACCAATGGCAATTGGCTCCTGCTTACGATTTGGCTTATAGTTACAAGCCAGGAAGCCCCTGGGTAAACAGCCATTGGATGAGGCTCAATGGAAAGAGGGATGACTTTATCCGTAAAGATTTTTATAGTCTTAAAAAGATAAGCCCCATATTTACCAAACGCAAAATTGATCATACCATTGAAGAAATTACAGAGCACGTTTCAACATGGAATGACTTGGCCATTGAATATAGTGTTCCACAACCATTGATCCAATTGGTGGGTGGTAATCTACGATTAAAAATTTAGTGACTTGACCGGAACCCTTTTGCGCCGGTGAGCTTGTCGTTAGGTTCGAAATAATTCGGAGAAATAAAATATTATATGGATAATTATTCTGACGTCATTGCAAAAATATATGACCCTCTGCTTTCCCGGGCTCTTAAACAGATACGAATAGCTGTTATGAACGAGCTTTCAAAATATAAGGACAAACCCATCCTGGATCTGTGCTGCGGGACAGGAGATCAGCTGAAGTTTCTTTCAAAGAATGGGTTTAGAAATCTGCATTGTCTGGATTTATCGGATTCTATGCTGAAGATCGCCAGGAAAGGCAATTGCCCGATTAAGATATATGCCGAAGATGCCACTAAAACAGGCCTTAAGACCGGATCGTTCAATGTAATAATTATCAGCTTAGCCATACATGAAAAAGATAGAAATACGCAGGAAACTATGGTGAACGAAGCATATAGAATTATGAAAAAAAACGGATTAATGCTAATAGTTGATTTTGTTTTCGATGAAAGGACAATGCTGCCTGGCAAGCTGGGTATTGTTTTAATAGAAAGGATGGCAGGCAAAGATCATTACAGGAATTTTAGAAACTATATAAAGAACAATGGGTTATCGAGCCTGCTAAAACCAGAAAAATTCGAATTTATTAAATCCGAGAGAAAATTTTTTAACGGATTAAGCATTTCGCTTTACAAGAAGAATTAACTTTTGGCCCTCAAAATACATTGAAAATATTTCAAGGTGTTGGTTTTATTTTTTGGGATTTGTTTTTTGTAATATTCGGTGAGTTAATACACGTTTTGTTTGCAATAGAAGAAAACACAAGGGGAAAAGTATAAAAACAATGCACAATTCCAGGAACACGATACTTAATTCTAACTAAAAAATGCACCGGGTGAAACCAGAACGCAAAATATATGAAAATTTAGGAAATCACAGAAAAATATTGGGATCTTAATATGTTCAGAATGAATTGGAATTGCAAACATTGTTGGATGATGCTCAAGCATGGGCAGAGTATAATGCTTATTCTCCTGATGATTTCAGTCACGGCACCCGGTGTCTTTGCTTTTCAACCGCAAATTGACATCAACCACCTGCGCTTTGACCATGTGGTGAATTTGGGAATGAAAGCCAGGCCGGTCACAATCCAGGACAATGACGGCTATATGTGGTTCTGCGGGCACGGAGAAGGGTTGTCTCGCTATGACGGCTATGAATTAAAACACTATGGTTTTGGTTCCGGACAGATGGTAAACGGAGTGGTGTATTGTCTTGAAATTGATCGGGATAACCCGGATATCTTCTGGATTGCCACGGGCGGAGGATTACACCGTTTCGACAAATCCACCGAAACTTTCACACTCTACCGGCATGATCCGGCAGACCCGACCAGTTTAGGGAATGATGCCACCTATACGATTGTTCAAGACGGGCTTGACCCCAATACGCTTTGGATCGGTCTGGCAAACGGTTTTGACAGGTTCAATAAAACAACGGGTAAATTTACCCACCACAAACCGGACCCTGACAATTCCAATACGGTCAATTTCCCCGAAGTATGGCGGTTACTCGAAGATCGGTCTGATCCCAACGTACTCTGGCTGGGCACCTATGGGGGCGGATTGGATAAATTCGAAAAGGATACAAAAAGGTTTACCCACTTTATCCATGACCCTGAGAATCCAACACATATTGCCAGCAATACCATTGATGATATGACCCAGGACAGGGATGATCCGGACATTCTCTGGCTGGTTTCCGGCAAGAACGGGTTAGATAAATTCAATACACAGACAGGAGAGGCGATTCATTTCCGTCATGATCCAGACGATCCCACAAGCATTCCCAGTGATGACCTTTTTGTCATCCATGATGATGGCAAAGGAAGGCTCTGGCTTGGTGGCTGGCCCAAACCGACAGGAATGATTATTTTTGATAAACAGCGGGAAACCTATACTCAGTATAAACACCACCCATCCAACCCTGGAAGTCTTGCCGGAGATATGGTGAATCAGATTTATGAAGACCGGTCGGGCATTTTTTGGATCACGATGTACTCCGGTCATATTGACAAGGTTGACCCATACACTCAGAATTTTAGTTTCTACCAGTCTCAATCCGAAAATCCTAACAGCCTCATCAACAATAGTATCAATATGTTGTACCAAGATCGGGACGGAATTGTGTGGATCGGGACGGCCCAGGGGGTCACCACTTACAATCCAGACAGCAAAACCTTTACCCGTTATCTGCATGATCCAGATGATCCCGGTACCTTGGAGGAATTGATGGTGTTAGGAATCTGTGAAGATTCCTTTGGAATGATCTGGATTTCCTTTCAGCATGGTGCTCTGGTACAATTTGATAAAACAACTGGCAAGGCGATTCAACGTTATTTCCCAAAGGCCCCGGCAGATAGTTTTACAAAAATAGTGGAAGATGCACTCAATTCCAATATCCTTTGGCTGGGAACCCGTACGGGTGGATTTGCACGGTTTGATAAGACAACCCAGGTCTTCAACTATTATCCGCCCAATCCCAAACAGCCGGAAAAGGGAACCATAGACGCCCCTTTTTATTTTGAGATCGAACCCGATCCCCGGGAAAAAAATATCATCTGGTTGGCAGCTGGCTTTCTTGTGTCAAACGGACTGCTCCGGTTTGACACAGAGACACAAACATTTACCCATTATCGTCCTGATCCTAACAATATCGAAAGCCTCTCCTCCGGTGCCACCAGAATGATTCATTTTGATTCATCAGGGGCGCTGTGGGTGGGTACAGAAGGCGGAGGGCTGAATAAATTTGACAAACAAACCCAGAAGTTCACCCGATATGGTAAAACCCATGGCGTGCCGTTGAATGTAAATTCCATTTTAGAAGATGATCACGGCAACCTGTGGTTAGGCACCAACAAAGGATTATGCCGTTTTAATCCGGCCATTGAGCGGGTTGATAAGCAGTATCTCGCAGCAGATGGCCTGCAGGGAGATGTTTTCACCTCCTTAGCTGGGCTCAAGACCCGGGATGGACGGCTTTGGTTCGGGGGCACCAATGGACTGAATACTTTTCATCCTGACCGGTTAGTGACCAATACCACGCCGCCGCCTCTGGTGCTGACAAAACTCACACAGGGAGGTGAGGTCTGGGAGGGGCAAAAAGTTCCCAACCGGTTGTCGGGCATAACTCTGGACTGGAAACTCAATTTTTTTGAATTTGAATATGCAGCCTTAAACTTTACAAATCCCCAGAAAAATCAATACCGATATAAGCTTGAAGGTGTGGACAGGGGTTGGTTCCACGCCATGGACCGACGCACGGGACGGTACGCAGGTCTTCAACCCGGCACATATACCCTGCGCATTATCGGTTCGAACAATGACGGCGTATGGAATGAAGATGGCATTTCCTTGAAGGTGCTCGTCATTTCCTCATTTTGGCAAACCTGGTATTTTTATACCCTATGTGTGCTTGCATTATTAGGCTTGATAGGGTTCGTCTATTACAGCCAGTTACAAACCCGCATCCACCGACTGGAGGCTGAAAAAGAAGCGGCGTTACATAAAGCAGCAAAGCGGGAAAAAATTGCAGCACAGGCTGCCAATGAGGCCAAAAGTACTTTTCTGGCCAATATGAGTCACGAACTGCGCACCCCTTTGAACGGCATTTTGGGCTATGCCCAAGTTCTCAGGCGCAGCCAAAAAATGAGTCAGTCTGAGCTGGATAGTGTGAATGTCATCTACAAGAGTGGGCACCATCTGCTGATGCTTATCAATGAAATTTTGGATTTGGCAAAGGTCAAAGCCGGGAAAATGAAATTGCATTCAACCCGGGTGGATATCAGTGATTTTTTAGACGGGGTTGTGGGCATCATGCGTATGGCTGCCTATGAGAAAAAGATCCAATTTGTCTTTGAAGGCCAGGAAGACTTACCTGCCGTTGTCAAAGCCGATGAGAAACGTCTGCGCCAGGTGCTGCTCAACCTACTGGGAAATGCAGTTAAATTCACCAATGAAGGCAGTGTCACATTGGGGGTCAAAAATCAAGGTTTCAATAAAGAAGAAATCTCATTGAAATTTGAAATCCGAGACACTGGTGTCGGTATAAGCCCCGGGGAACTTCCTGGAATTTTCAAACCTTTCGAACAAGCCGGAGATGAGGAAAAACAGTTCGAGGGAACCGGCCTGGGGCTGACAATTACCCAGCGCCTGATTCATCTCATGGGGGGAGAGCTTCATGTGGAAAGCCAGTTGGGTAAGGGATCGGTTTTTGGGTTTGAAATCATCCTTCCCGTGGTGGAGGCAACATTTCCCCCGGGCCGAATTACAGAAAAAAGGCACCTTAATATGGAATTGGACGGGATTTACCAAGAGAGGGAATCTGTTCCCGAAATCACCTGGCCAGATGCCGAGTCAGAAGAAAAAATTATTCCCCCGCCACCAGCAGAGCTTGAAGTACTGTATGAGCTGACCATGTTCGGCGACTTGAAACGTGTCCGGGAAAAAGCCTTGGAACTGGAAGAGGCAGATGCCCGTTATGCCCCCTTTGTCCGCAAATTGTGCATCTATGCCGAAGAGTTTGAGGATGAGCCCATCCTGAAATTGCTTGATCATTTTTTGGAAAACAATTAATAATTGAGCAGTCACAGCAGAATGGAAGTTAAACCAAGGAGCAGCATGGACAACAAAAGCACCACAATTTTGATCATTGATGACAGCAAGACCAACATCGGAACCTTGAGTGCCGTCTTGGAGTCTTACGGGTTTCAAACCATTACCGCTCGTAACGGTAAAATGGGCATTCGACGGGCGGTTTTTTCCAAACCAGATCTCATTCTGCTGGATATCATGATGCCTGGGCTCAACGGTTTTGAGACATGTTCCCGCCTTAAATCTGATGATGAGACAAAGAATATTCCCGTCATTTTCATGACTGCCCTGGCCGATATTGAAAACAAGCTCCAAGCCTTTGAGGCTGGCGGGGTAGACTATATTACCAAGCCATTTGAGGAAGCAGAAGTGCTGGCGAGGGTGAAAACCCATTTGACCATTAGCAGGCTTCAACAGGAACTTGAAGCCTGCAATCGAGAATTGGCAGCTCTGGTCCATATCGACGGTCTCACAAAAATTGCCAATCGTCGATACTTTGACCAATACATCAATCAGGAATGGAAAAAAATGCGTCGGAAAAAAGGATGTATATCCTTGCTTTTTATCGATATCGATGAATTTAAATTGCATAATGATTTTTATGGGCATCAGGCCGGGGATGAATGTCTGAAACAAGTCGCCCGGATATTCGATCAGGCTTCCCAACGCCCTGCTGATTTGGCGGCACGGTATGGTGGCGAGGAATTTGTTATTCTTTTGCCCGATACCGATAAATCAGGTGCAGAATATATAGCAAAACAAATTCAGAAATCACTCCGGGAATTAGAGATGCCACATGCACGATCCACCGTGAGTTCGATGATCACATGCAGCATGGGCATTGCGTGGTGTATGGTCTCGGATCCGGCTTTCTCCCCAGAGTTGTTCATTGGTATGGCTGATGAGGCCATGTACCAAGCCAAAATACAAGGACGTAATAGATTTATACGGCTACCCACCTAAGCCGGGACACTTTGTAAAATCAGGGACTTGCAAAGAGCATGATTTCGGATACCTCAAGACGGCAAATTGTCCCGCTTTAGACAGGTAGCCATTTATACTAAGTGAAAAAAATAATCATAAAAAAGGCCTTTGCGAAAAGAAGACCTTGAATTGAGTTTCTCATAATCTTACAATTGAATCTGGACAAGTCAATTTTACTTTTCTGATGATGGGCTTTTGGAGAATAACCACATCCTTTCCAAAAAAATCAAGATCATATCCGTTGATATCTGCAAGCCAATGAAATGTTTCTTTTGAAAAAAAGCAGACGTGGGTTGGGTCGGTAATATAGTGCCAGCCTGCAAAGGCGTTTTGATCTATTACAAGTTTGGTCATGATGCCAACCATCCCCCCTGGCATGAGCATGGAAAAAAGGTTTTTGATCACAGCTCCGGGATAAAAAAGGTGTTCTACAACTTCGCTGCAACTGATGAAATCGTATTTTTTTGGAGAACCGTAGGGTCGTCAGCATAAAAAATATCATAAATTGTCATATCATATCCAGCCTCTTCAAACATGATGGAGAGTGTGGCACGTTGGGCGATGGGGTCGAACAGTCGGGATAGAAATCTTCTGTATCCCTGGTCATGGGGGAGGTTCTGGTGAAGGTCGTAAACAGCTTTCTCCTTCTCCGGTGTCAGGCGCTACTCTTCAGGAACAAAGACCAGGGCGCATTGGGCGCATCTTTTATATTCACGGTGGGGGTCTTTGTGAAACAGAACAAAATTTTCATGGTTGCACAGGGGGCAGTTCATCTTCCTCCAGCAGGATAGCCATTCCTATACAATTTCGGCTTTGCACAAAATTGCAGGAACTGAAAAGTGCCTTCAAATAGACGCATCCTGGATTAAAATTATCATTTTCGCAGTTAAGCGGGTACCGTTTTTCTTTACATTGACACTCCCCATTCGCTTATTTTTTTTAGTGTTTTATCAATTTAGCATATACAACATATTGTATTGAAAATAATTTTACAACCTTCCGTCAAGAAAATTTGCATCATATTTGGAGAACAAAACCCTGTGTTGCTATGCAAAAATCAAACCATATAATGAAAAACTGTGTTTTTTAAACTCTAAAGGCTAAAACAAATTCATGACTTTATTTTTTTGAACAAATAACGGCTACCTGTCTAAAGCGGGACAATTTGCAGTCTTGAGGTATCCGAAATCATGCTATTTGCAAGTCCCTGATTTTACAAAGTGTCCCGGCTTAGGTGGGTAGCCCAAATAACGACTCCCTTAATAATAAATTAAGTTTTTGAACTTTAAAATGAGCGAATGGGGAGTTATTTACCAAGAAAAATGTTAGGGCGATTAATTTTGTTCGGGATTCCCTTGGCCTCGGTTCTGGCAAGGTATCTACAGGATATTTATGGACTGGAGTACTGGAACATTGCTTTTGCAGTGGCTTTATTCCCCACCTTGATTCTGTTTTCAGGCTGTTTTAGATTTTCCCATGAACACATTCCGGAAATTGGCGATATAATAACAAATGTGGTTGACATTGTGAGAAAAATATTTAATTCATTTCAAGAATGAATCCCATCTAAAATAATAAAAAAAGGATTTCATGAACGCTTTTACCGCGTTACCACTAATCAAGCCAATGATCGAAAATCTGGAGACCCTGGAATACCAGGAGATGACTCCGGTCCATGCAGCAATTTTCACAATGAAAGATTCGCCTGGTGAAGAAACATCAAATATATGGCATAAATTGGCAGTAGCCACAACAGGTGGTGTTGGTGGTTTTTTTGGATTGCCTGCAATGTCAATGGAACTACCTATTTCAACAACAATAATTTTGCGCTCTATAGCTGATATTGCAAGAAGTGAAGAAGAAAACATCTATTCAGATGAAACCCAAATAGCATGTATCGAAGTATTTGCTTTAGGTGGACCGACTTCGAGTGACGATGCTTCTGAATCTGGATATTTTACAGTGCGTGCAGCCTTAGCACAATCTGTCACAAAAGCAGCTGAATATATAGCAGAGAAAGGTCTGACTGAAGAAGGTGCACCAGCCCTTGTTCGACTAATCATTCGAATTGCTGAGCGTTTTAGTATTCAAGTCACAGAGAAAGCTGCCGCACAGGCAATTCCTGCAATCGGTGCAGTAGGAGGTGTTATTATTAACACAATATTTATTGATCACTTTCAGGATATGGCACGCGGGCATTTTATAGTAAGACGTCTTGAAAGAAAGTATGGGTCTGAAATCGTAGAAGAAACTTACAAGAAAATTCAATATGGCTAATAAGGTTGTTGCTGCGGAGCGCAAAAAACTGCGCCCACGGAACAGCAACGTTGGAACCTGTAATCGATAACGTAAAATATATGAAAAGTCAGGAAATCACAGAAAAATATTGGGATCTAAGATGTTCAGAATAAAGTGGAATTGCAAACATTGTGTGATGATGCTCAAGAATGTTTTTCTGAGCGTTTACGGATAAATACCCGATAAAAAACAATCATAAAAAAGGCCTTTGCGAAAACAAGACCTTGAATTGAGTCTCTCATAATATTACGGATTGAATCCGGACAAGTTAATTTTACTTCTTTGATGATGGCTTTTGGAGAATAACCACATCCTTTCCAAAAAAATCAAGATCATATCCGTTGAGATCTGCAAGCCAATGAAATGTTTCTTTTGAAAAAAAGCAGACGTGGGTTGGATCGGTAATATAGTGCCATCCTGCAAAGGCGTTTTGATCTATTACAAGTTTGGTCATGATGCCAAGCACTCCCCCTGGCATGAGCATGGAAAAAAGGCTTTTGATCACATCTCCTGGCTGAAAAAGATGCTCTACAACTTCGCTGCAACTTATAAAATCATATTTTTTCTGGAGAACTGTGGGGTCTTCAGCATAAAAAATATCATAGATTGCCATATCATATCCAGCCTCCTCAAACATGATGGAGAGTGTGGGGCCAGGGCCGGAACCGAAATCCAGCCCCTTTGCCCCAGGTTGGGCACGTTGGGCAATGGGGTCGAACAATCGGGATAGGAATTTTCTGTATCCCTGGTCATGGGGGAGGTTTTGGTGAAGGTCGTAAACAGCTTTCTCCTTCTCCGGTGTCAGGCGCTGCTCTTCAGGAACAAAGACCAGGGCGCATTGGGCGCATCTTTTGTATTCACGGCGGGCATCTTTGTGAAACAGAACAGATTTTTCATGGTTGCACAGGGGGCAGTTCATCTTCCTCCAGCAGGATATTTCTTCCTATACAGTTTCGGCTTTGCACAAAAATGCAAGAATTGAAGATTGCATTCAAATAGACGCATCCTGGATTAAAATTGTAATTTTCGCAGTTAAACGGGTACCGTTTTTCTTTACATTGACAGATGATCAATATGATCATATATCAAATATCTCCAAAATAACAAGGTATCCAGTTACTGAAGTGGTAGGGTATTTGTGGACAGTTTCCTGAGAGTGGGGTAAGAACCCGACATAGAAGTGAAGTATTTTTGAAGGATGTCAAAGATTCTTTTATTTATATTTTAACAAGAAGCAACATTTTTAATTTTAAGGATAACCTGAATGACGAAATCTGTTTCTCCATTTTCTATCCCTAATATCAGAAGGTATATAGCCTTTAAGGTTCTGTTTAATTCAAGGTTTTACTACCCGGTCTTTACCATATTGTTTCTTGATTTTGGTTTGAGTGTGGCACAGTTTGCAACCCTCAATGCCATCTGGGCAGCCACCATTGTTATGGCTGAGGTTCCCTCCGGCGCACTTGCTGATGTAATCGGACGAAAACGCCTCCTGGTCTTTGCCACGTTCACCATGATGGTGGAGGTGGGGATGATCAGTTTTGTGCCAATATCTGACACCTCTTTGGTTTTTTATGTGTTTTTAATAAACCGGATTCTAAGCGGGCTGGCTGAGGCTGCTGCCAGCGGAGCGGATGAGGCCATGGCCTATGATGCGCTTAAAGACCAGGGCAACCCCAATGACTGGGGGCGGGTTCTTGAGCTACTGGCAAGATTCCAGTCCATTGGGTTTATCATCGCCATGAGTACGGGGGCAGCCCTCTATGATCCACAGCTGATGGAAAGCCTTTGTCATTTCTTTGGATTTTCCATCTCCCTTACCCAGGAAACCACCATGCGGTTTCCCCTTTATGCCACCCTTGTTTTAAGCATCTTTGCCTGTGTGGCAACCTTGGGAATGG
>Ga0208900_1001063_pt1 | contig 15492 bp, 6 predicted proteins | sample AntAceMetag02UKK_FD_184763 | JGI IMG/M metagenome (GOLD analysis project Ga0208900, IMG submission 184763) | Saline lake microbial communities from Ace Lake, Antarctica - Antarctic Ace Lake Metagenome 02UKK (SPAdes) (version 2) | ecosystem: Environmental > Aquatic > Non-marine Saline and Alkaline... | reverse complement strand
AGAGTATCGTTTAACATAATTTCTTCAATTACCTTACCGACATTTACAGCATCCTGAAGGTTCTGCACAGGATGACGACCATTTTCTTCATTCATCTTCCATGTAACGGTCAGATCATTACTGTCATAACTATACACAACAGCTGCCGATTTAGCTTTTCCGTTGTAGCATACCCATACTTGAGAGAGTAGAAATCCGTCCTGGATCAGCTGATCCACAATATTGGTCAAACTGTAAAGGTGGTTCGCCACAACCACAAAAACAGCCTTCCTTCTTTCACAGGGATAAATATCAAAACTCTTAATCTTTTTTGTGATCTGAGACAACAGATTGGTATCATTGTTATTGTAAACCCTGTCTAAAGGACTTATGTGGGCAAGATATCCAAATCTTTTCGGCACAGCCGCGATCAGAGCAGTGCATGTTGCAACGCCCCAAGTCTCAAGTGTTTCTTTGTTTTGCGCTTTTAAGAATTCATCCATATCAACCCTCAATGCAGTTGAATGAACGTATGCATCATCTCTATTTGATGACGATAGCGGAGCTGCCTTCAAATATTTTAGAAGCCTGTGATTATAGTATTTGTCATGAAGTCTGTATTGATCTGTGGTGATTTCATCCTTGTCAATTTTTGCCACAACCAACCATCTCGTATCAAGAAATTCAAACACTTCAAAGGAGCTGAGTGCAGTAGCTCCTCGATAATCGGTGACAATGCGATGACCCTTCTTTTCCTGAAATTTTACCTTGATATTTCGATCGTCGAGCCGTTCTTGAAGAATAGTTGACTGCCCTTCGAAATATGATTCTGTCAGCATCAATCCCTGGCTGTTAACAAGAAACGTTTCCCCTGTTTGTCCAAGGTCATCTGTGGCAGCAAAGATGGAGTTAAGTTTGTTAATGGAACATTGGAGGATTATCCAACCAATCTTGATATTATTCTTGAAAACAGGTTCAATAAAAAACGCTGCTGGTTCGGATGAAGGACCATACTCATAAAAATCAATAAAAATTTCATGTTCGGGTTTGTTGGCAATCGCCTCACTCAATAAACCCAAAAATGGTTTATTTTTAATCAAATTGATATTGCTGTCCTTTTCTTTGCGAAGCGTTTGAAATACTGAACCGTCCAAGTCCACAAATAAAATATCATAAAACACAAAATAATTGGCAATGTAATATCCATTAAATTGTTGCCTCATCTTTTCCACATCAGTGGAAAGAGATACCGGGGGTGCTTGAAATTTTTGGGCATTAACATAAGAGCGATTCATTTCAAAAAAACTGACTATCATTTGGTCATTTACAGCTTCCCGGGCAAGTCCATGAAGTCTTTGCATGAATCGCCCTAGCTGATCTACCTTTTCTTGACGGGTATAATCTAACTGAATTAATGCCCAGTCATATGGCGTTCTATCTGCCCATGCGGGAAAACTGCTCAAAGCAATCAAGACGCCCATCAAGAAACTGATTAAATTAATTCGAAATTTATAGATCATTTTTTTTCTTTTTGATGATTGGTTATCATTTTGTAAGTGTATTCGCTTGCCCGGTAAACTCTTCGTTAATCCTAAGCAGATCCTCATTATCCTCTTTCAGAGCGATATTTTCATCTTTAAGCATTTGGGTTAAGTTCGTAAATTCTTGAATTTGATTAAGATTCCTATTTTTCGAATCATTATTTATTAACAGGGTTATTCAGGACTTCACGTATCTTCTGAGCAAGATCCTTCATCACAATCGGCTTCAATAAAAACCCCTTAATGCCCAGTAAAGCAGCTTTTTCTTTAGTCATCTTTTCACTGAACCCGGTGCAAAGCAATACGGGAATATCAGGACGAATTTTAATAAGCTCTGCCGATAGTTTGTCTCCAGCCATATTGGGCATTGCCATATCGGTGATGACCAGATCAAATTTATCGGGGGCAGCACGGAAAGATTCAAGGGCTTCAATGCTGTTGATATGTGAAGTAACTTGATAATTCAACCGCTCCAGCATAAACTTTTCCATTGCAACGATTGCTTCTTCATCATCTACAAGCAAAATTCTCTCTTTTTCACCCCGGACGGGTTCTTTTATTTGGATATTCTGTTCTTCAAAAGAACTCTTTTCTATTGGAAAATAGATTTTAAATTCAGTTCCTTCACCAGGTTCACTGTAAACTTGGATCGTTCCCCCCATATTAGTAACAATGCCAAGGACAACTGAGAGCCCCATACCAGTGCCCTTGCCTTTTTCTTTGGTAGTAAAAAATGGATCAAAGATTTTCTGTGTTAACTCTTTATCCATCCCTGTGCCTGTATCAGCTACGGTTAAACAAGCATAAGTTCCAGGTGCCATATCAAAAGTTATTACGTCATCGTTCCCTAACTGGATTTCTTCAAGATTTATCTTCAGTTCACCGCCGGTATCCTCCATTGCATGATGAGCATTGGCTGCAAGGTTCATTATAATTTGTTGAATTTGTGTAGAGTCAGCTTTAATTATCCCGCAGTCATTTCTGATATACTGCTTGATCGCAATTGTAGTCGGGATTGTAGACCGGATAAGCTTTAATGCTTCCTTGATAGCAGGCTGTATTTTCATCAGGAGTAACTCGGAAGTATCCTGGCGGGAGAAGGTGAGGATCTGTTTTACCAATTTACAGGCTCTCATGGCACTGGTACAAATTTGGTCAACTCTGGGTCGAAATGGACTGTCTTCGGAGACATCCTCTAACAGCATCTCTGCTTGACCAAGAATTGGGAAAAGAATATTGTTGAAATCGTGAGCAATTCCTCCGGCGAGTGTGCCGATGGATTCCATTTTCTGGGCCTGACAGAGCCTTTCCTCTACCTGTTTACGATCGGATATGTCATGGTAATTAAGCAATACGCCATTAATCGTTGTGTCGTTTATACAATTAATAGCAGTCAGCTCTATCCATCGATAAGTGCCATCTTTACATTTATACCGGTATTCAACTGTCGTAGAGGCATTCTCTTTTTCGAGCAATGCATAAAATTCTTTCTGAATCCTTTCAATATCTTCCGGATGAACCGTTTCCCAACCGTCTGTGCCGACAAAATCCTCTGGCTTCCATCCAAACAATCTCTCAATATTTGGACTCTTATATTTCATGATGCTATCAGACCCCATGATGCCAATAACATCTCCGATATTTTCTATCATGGAGGAGTGCCTTGCGTTAGTTTCCCACAGTACCTCTTCCGCCTGCTTGCGTTTGGTAATATCGTTGATGGTAATCCGGCATATAGGAACGCCGCATTTGTCTTGCGCAGCGGTCATGTCCAACTGCACCCAGAACTGCAATTTGTCCGTTTGAACCATCCGCAGTTCGAATTTCTGCAGTTCCCCGGTTTCAAAGAGCTGTTTTCGGTGGCGGTAATAGATGTCCTGGTCTTCCTTTAGAATGAAATTGGTTACCGGCCACTTTATCAGCTCGTTCCGAGCCTTGCAGAGGAGGGTTGCGGCAGTGAAGTTGGTCTCCAGGATCAGCCCTGTTTCACTGATGGTAACATAGCCCACCGGTGCAAGATCGTAGAGGTCGAAATAACGTGCCCGTGAATCTCCCAGTTCCTCCTGGGTACGGCGCAGTTCTTCGTTCTGCATCTCTAATTCGATCTGGTATACGCGAAGATCGTGGAGTTTTTGACTGATTTCTTCCGGCGACAGTCCTAAAAGTGACTCCGGGACCAGGGAGTCTTCTTGCCGAAGTTTTTCTTCGGCCTGCCTGCGCAGTTTGGCAGCGATATCGTGTTGATTTTTTTTGTCTGTCATTACGCATTCCCTTTTTCTGTCTTGCCGGTGATATCTTCCAGAGCCAGCAGAATTAAATCTGACCTGTCAGCATCTCCTGCCATGCGACGGGCGTTGAGCTTCATGGTGCGCCTTCCGATTTCTTCAAATTTGTGCGTCATTTCATAATCATTGAACACTGTCTTTTCGGGTAGAATATCATCCAGCAGCTTCCTCAATGCCAGGATGTTCCACTGGCCATTGCCCAAATCATAAATCAATTGTCCAACGGTATCGTCCTGTTTTACCTGGAAGGAAGTGTAAAAGGATTCATTGGCCTGGACCACCCGCAGATCGGCATCCAGTACCAGCAGGGGTTCTCTTACAGTGGTCACAATTGCCTCAAGCATTTGGAGCGAAATTTTATTTTTTTCCAACTTTGCATTCAGCAAGGCTTCTTCAGCCTGTTTGCGCTCGGAGATATCCACAAAGGTGATTACTGCACCTTCGATCACATTCTTAAGAGTTCGATAGGGCTGAATGCGCATGATATAATAGTCCCCCTCTTCTGTTTGTACTTCTATCTCTTTGGAGATCAGGGTGTCCAGCACCGTCTTGATTTCTTCTGTCAGATTGTCGGATCCCGTCAGGTTGGAGACAAGGTGGGCCACAGGTCTGCCTATATCGCTTTGAATGAGGTTGATGATCTTGGTGGCGGTTGGGGTGAACCTGAGGATGCCCAGACGGTGGTCCACAAATACAGTGGCAATGCCGGTGCCAGCCAGAAGGTTATTCATATCGTTATTGACCTGGGATAGGTCTGTCACCTTATTCTGCAGTTCAGCGTTAACAGTGGATAGTTCCTCGTTGACCGATTGCAGTTCCTCCTTGGATGTTTCCAACTCTTCATTGGTGGACTGCATTTCTTCGTTCACCGACTGCATTTCCTCATTGGAGGATTTGAGTTCTTCGTTGGATGTTTCCAGCTCCTCATTAGTGGACTGAAGGTATTCTTCCTTGGACTGCAATTCCTGCCGGAGTGAGGTAATAAGTGTCTGAGTCTCGTCGTTGCAGACGCCATCCGCTATCTCGGAAATTACTGTTGAAGCGTTTTTAATGGCTTGAGGTGCGACCTTATCCAGCGCGGCCTTATCCAGCGCGGCCTTATCCAGAATGATGAGAAACAGGTACGCCTCAATACTTTGAGAAGAGGGGGCTGCCACCGGGCAGATGGTCAGGTTGACATAGGTAAAATCACCGACCTCCTGCAGAGCAGGAGGTATGAGGAAGCCCCCTCGAAGGGGGCATTGTTGTAGGAAAGCCCCTAAAGGGGCCGTTTAAGCGTTAATGTTTCTTATCTTGCTCTCTAATATATTTTTTTATAGTTTCCTCATCGAGCCCTACTGTGCTGGCACAATAACCCTTTGTCCAAAAACTCAATCCTGTCATTTTTTTGGACCTAAGTAACTCTCGATGAATCCTTATGGCACTTTTACCTTTTATAAATCCAACGGTATTGAACACACTAAATTTTGGAGGTATGCTCAAACAAATATGAACGTGATCTCGCAAAGCGTGTCCTTCATGTAAATCCAAGCCCTTTTGCCTGCATAAATCTCTTATGATACCTCCTATTTTACTTCTCAATTTTCCGTATATGGTTTGATGCCTGTACTTTGTCACAAAAATTACATGATATTTGCAGTCCCACTTTACATGTGATAATGATTGCTAATCTCTCATAGGTTCTTCCTCTTGTCCCTTTAGGAGCTTTCCCGAGGAAGAATCTATATCACCTTATTAGCACGCCGGAACGGTAGAACCTTTTAGGGTCGCTCGGGCAGAGCCCGAGGTTTAATTAAAAACAATTACAATAATCAACAATTTTTTTACAACAATGTGGTATTTGTCTTGTATCCGAAATTGATTTGACTCCTATGTCGGTATCAGTGGAATTTTCCCCGGCACCAATCGTATAAAAACAATTCCCGTCAGAAATAGTTTTACATTTTTCATCGTCTACATCATCCATCGTCCCACTTAATCAATGGGAACAGCCTATTTAGAGCATTTTTGCCTCTGCCTCATGTCATTGCTCAATCCAAAAACGACCATAATAGAACCGCCTAATAAGGCACCAGGATTGAATGTGGACGATAGGACGATCATTTGTGTATAAAAAATCCAACTTACCATGGTCCGGCCGAAACTGGCTGGATCAAGCTGGTTACTTGGTGCCTCCACCCCAAGAATCAACTGTGCAAGCATGGGTCTGGAGGCCTTATCCTGTGTCAGATTGACCTTTTTTCAACTGGGTGCAATTATTTTTAAACTTTATTTTAATTCAGGACTTCACGTATCTTCTGAGCAAGATCCTTCATCACAATCGGCTTCAATAAAAACCCCTTAATGCCCAGTAAAGCTGCTTTTTCTTTAGTCATCTTTTCACTGAACCCGGTGCAAATCAATACGGGAATATCAGGACGAATTTTAATAAGCTCTGCCGATAGTTTGTCTCCAGCCATATTGGGCATTGCCATATCGGTGATGACCAGATCAAATTTATCGGGGGCAGCACGGAAAGATTCAAGGGCTTCAATGCTGTTGATATGTGAAGTAACTTGATAATTCAACCGCTCCAGCATAAACTTTTCCATTGCAACGATTGCTTCTTCATCATCTACAAGCAAAATTCTCTCTTTTTCACCCCGGACGGGTTCTTTTATTTGGATATTCTGTTCTTCAAAAGAACTCTTTTCTATTGGAAAATAGATTTTAAATTCAGTTCCTTCACCAGGTTCACTGTAAACTTGGATCGTTCCCCCCATATTAGTAACAATGCCAAGGACAACTGAGAGCCCCATACCAGTGCCCTTGCCTTTTTCTTTGGTAGTAAAAAATGGATCAAAGATTTTCTGTGTTAACTCTTTATCCATCCCTGTGCCTGTATCAGCTACGGTTAAACAAGCATAAGTTCCAGGTGCCATATCAAAAGTTATTACGTCATCGTTCCCTAACTGGATTTCTTCAAGATTTATCTTCAGTTCACCGCCGGTATCCTCCATTGCATGATGAGCATTGGCTGCAAGGTTCATTATAATTTGTTGAATTTGTGTAGAGTCAGCTTTAATTATCCCGCAGTCATTTCTGATATACTGCTTGATCGCAATTGTAGTCGGGATTGTAGACCGGATAAGCTTTAATGCTTCCTTGATAGCAGGCTGTATTTTCATCAGGAGTAACTCGGAAGTATCCTGGCGGGAGAAGGTGAGGATCTGTTTTACCAATTTACAGGCTCTCATGGCACTGGTACAAATTTGGTCAACTCTGGGTCGAAATGGACTGTCTTCGGAGACATCCTCTAACAGCATCTCTGCTTGACCAAGAATTGGGAAAAGAATATTGTTGAAATCGTGAGCAATTCCTCCGGCGAGTGTGCCGATGGATTCCATTTTCTGGGCCTGACAGAGCCTTTCCTCTACCTGTTTACGATCGGATATGTCATGGTAATTAAGCAATACGCCATTAATCGTTGTGTCGTTTATACAATTAATAGCAGTCAGCTCTATCCATCGATAAGTGCCATCTTTACATTTATACCGGTATTCAACTGTCGTAGAGGCATTCTCTTTTTCGAGCAATGCATAAAATTCTTTCTGAATCCTTTCAATATCTTCCGGATGAACCGTTTCCCAACCGTCTGTGCCGACAAAATCCTCTGGCTTCCATCCAAACAATCTCTCAATATTTGGACTCTTATATTTCATGATGCTATCAGACCCCATGATGCCAATAACATCTCCGATATTTTCTATCATGGAGGAGTGCCTTGCGTTAGTTTCCCACAGTACCTCTTCCGCCTGCTTGCGTTTGGTAATATCGTTGATGGTAATCCGGCATATAGGAACGCCGCATTTGTCTTGCGCAGCGGTCATGTCCAACTGCACCCAGAACTGCAATTTGTCCGTTTGAACCATCCGCAGTTCGAATTTCTGCAGTTCCCCGGTTTCAAAGAGCTGTTTTCGGTGGCGGTAATAGATGTCCTGGTCTTCCTTTAGAATGAAATTGGTTACCGGCCACTTTATCAGCTCGTTCCGAGCCTTGCAGAGGAGGGTTGCGGCAGTGAAGTTGGTCTCCAGGATCAGCCCTGTTTCACTGATGGTAACATAGCCCACCGGTGCAAGATCGTAGAGGTCGAAATAACGTGCCCGTGAATCTCCCAGTTCCTCCTGGGTACGGCGCAGTTCTTCGTTCTGCATCTCTAATTCGATCTGGTATACGCGAAGATCGTGGAGTTTTTGACTGATTTCTTCCGGCGACAGTCCTAAAAGTGACTCCGGGACCAGGGAGTCTTCTTGCCGAAGTTTTTCTTCGGCCTGCCTGCGCAGTTTGGCAGCGATATCGTGTTGATTTTTTTTGTCTGTCATTACGCATTCCCTTTTTCTGTCTTGCCGGTGATATCTTCCAGAGCCAGCAGAATTAAATCTGACCTGTCAGCATCTCCTGCCATGCGACGGGCGTTGAGCTTCATGGTGCGCCTTCCGATTTCTTCAAATTTGTGCGTCATTTCATAATCATTGAACACTGTCTTTTCGGGTAGAATATCATCCAGCAGCTTCCTCAATGCCAGGATGTTCCACTGGCCATTGCCCAAATCATAAATCAATTGTCCAACGGTATCGTCCTGTTTTACCTGGAAGGAAGTGTAAAAGGATTCATTGGCCTGGACCACCCGCAGATCGGCATCCAGTACCAGCAGGGGTTCTCTTACAGTGGTCACAATTGCCTCAAGCATTTGGAGCGAAATTTTATTTTTTTCCAACTTTGCATTCAGCAAGGCTTCTTCAGCCTGTTTGCGCTCGGAGATATCCACAAAGGTGATTACTGCACCTTCGATCACATTCTTAAGAGTTCGATAGGGCTGAATGCGCATGATATAATAGTCCCCCTCTTCTGTTTGTACTTCTATCTCTTTGGAGATCAGGGTGTCCAGCACCGTCTTGATTTCTTCTGTCAGATTGTCGGATCCCGTCAGGTTGGAGACAAGGTGGGCCACAGGTCTGCCTATATCGCTTTGAATGAGGTTGATGATCTTGGTGGCGGTTGGGGTGAACCTGAGGATGCCCAGACGGTGGTCCACAAATACAGTGGCAATGCCGGTGCCAGCCAGAAGGTTATTCATATCGTTATTGACCTGGGATAGGTCTGTCACCTTATTCTGCAGTTCAGCGTTAACAGTGGATAGTTCCTCGTTGACCGATTGCAGTTCCTCCTTGGATGTTTCCAACTCTTCATTGGTGGACTGCATTTCTTCGTTCACCGACTGCATTTCCTCATTGGAGGATTTGAGTTCTTCGTTGGATGTTTCCAGCTCCTCATTAGTGGACTGAAGGTATTCTTCCTTGGACTGCAATTCCTGCCGGAGTGAGGTAATAAGTGTCTGAGTCTCGTCGTTGCAGACGCCATCCGCTATCTCGGAAATTACTGTTGAAGCGTTTTTAATGGCTTGAGGTGCGACCTTATCCAGCGCGGCCTTATCCAGCGCGGCCTTATCCAGAATGATGAGAAACAGGTACGCCTCAATACTTTGAGAAGAGGGGGCTGCCACCGGGCAGATGGTCAGGTTGACATAGGTAAAATCACCGACCTCCTGCAGAGCAGGAGGTATGAGGAAGCCCCCTCGAAGGGGGCATTGTTGTAGGAAAGCCCCTAAAGGGGCCGTTTAAGCGTTAATGTTTCTTATCTTGCTCTCTAATATATTTTTTTATAGTTTCCTCATCGAGCCCTACTGTGCTGGCACAATAACCCTTTGTCCAAAAACTCAATCCTGTCATTTTTTTGGACCTAAGTAACTCTCGATGAATCCTTATGGCACTTTTACCTTTTATAAATCCAACGGTATTGAACACACTAAATTTTGGAGGTATGCTCAAACAAATATGAACGTGATCTCGCAAAGCGTGTCCTTCATGTAAATCCAAGCCCTTTTGCCTGCATAAATCTCTTATGATACCTCCTATTTTACTTCTCAATTTTCCGTATATGGTTTGATGCCTGTACTTTGTCACAAAAATTACATGATATTTGCAGTCCCACTTTACATGTGATAATGATTGCTAATCTCTCATAGGTTCTTCCTCTTGTCCCTTTAGGAGCTTTCCCGAGGAAGAATCTATATCACCTTATTAGCACGCCGGAACGGTAGAACCTTTTAGGGTCGCTCGGGCAGAGCCCGAGGTTTAATTAAAAACAATTACCATTGGTTTTGACTTTCAGGCCCGGGCAGTAGACAGTCGTCTTATGTGTCACGGCCTTGTGCAGGCGAGTGGTCAGGTCCAGTTTCAATCCTTCCCTGGCCATTTTCAGTATATTGTTGACCCCGGCTTCACCCGGTGTCGGTTCCAGGTACATCCCCGTTCGGCCGTGGAGATACAGGATGTTACCATGGTTGTCCACGAGCACTGCTGCTGGATCGATCTCTTGCAGCAATGCCTGTTCTGTTAACTCGCGCAGTGAGAGCTTCAAATCACCCAGTTTTTTAGCAACAGTAAGGGAATATGGTTTTTCTTTCAACAGGGGTGGCAAAAATTTATCCAGGCGTACCGGGGAAGTATCTTTCCTGCGCTGGTAGATCTTTTGCTTTTTGTCCAGGACGACAAAGATATCACTAAATTCTCCCACAGTCTCGGAGGTGCCCAGGAAAAGAAAGCCCGTAGGGTTCAGGGCATATTGGAAAAGAGGAATGAGCTTTTTCTGCAGGTCGGTGTCTATATAAATCAGAAGGTTACGGCAACTGATCAGGTCTAACTTGGAAAAGGGCGGGTCCCGGGTCACGCTTTGCTCGGAAAAAATCAGCATGTCCCGAAGGCCTTTGTGGATTCGGTATGTGCTGTCGCCGGGTTCAATTGAAAAAAAACGGGCCAGCCGTTCAGATGAAATGTCGGCAGCAATGCCTGAAGGATAAAGACCGGCTCGGGCCGTGGCAATGGCCTCACTGTCAATGTCGGTGGCAAAGATCTGAATTTTGAAACTCTGCCGCACCTCTTCCTGGTACTCGGCCAGAAGGATAGCAAAAGAATACGCTTCCTCACCAGTGGAGCAGCCAGGCACCCAGATGCGGATCACGCTGTCCACGGGTTTATTGGCAAAGAGCTTGGGGATGATCTTTTTCTCAATAGCGCTGAAGGCTTTCGGGTCGCGGAAAAAATTGGTGACCCCGATCAGAAGGTCTCGGAAAAGGGCTTCCAGCTCTGCCGGTGTCTTTTGTGCATACTGAATATAGTTGTTCATGGTTTCAATTTGATGGATCGCCATTCGACGGCTGATACGGCGAAGGATGGTATTGAGCTTGTATTGGGAAAAATCATGGCCGGTCTGGTTGCGAAGTATGATGAAGATTTTTTTCAGTGCATTCTCATTTTGGGGCAGCTTTGTGGTGACAGGGATGGGGAGCTTACCAAAAGCACTGGTCACATAGGAAATAATCCCGGCCATCATTTCAGCCGGTGGCAGCTCATAGTCCACGAGACCGGTTGCAATAGCGCTTTTCGGCATACCGTCGTATTCCGTTGAAACGGGGAGTTGGGCCATGACCATGCCGCCCTCACCTTTGATGGCCCGCACGCCCAGGGTGCCGTCACTGCCGGTGCCAGAGAGAACGATACCAATGGCTTGCTCGCGTTTATCCTGGGCCATGGAGCGGAAGAAAAAGTCAATGGGCATGCGCAGGCCCCGGGGTGAAGAGGGCTCCAGCAGTTGGAGAGTACCGTTCAGAAAAGCCATGTCCTTACCAGGCGGAATAATATAGGTAGAATTGGGATGCACCTCCATCCCGTCCTCGACTTCAAAGACCTGCATGCGGGTATAGCGCCGGATCAGGTCGGTGAGGATGCTTTTGTGGTCCGGTGCCAGGTGCTGAACCAGGACAAAGGCCATTCCCGGCTCACTGTCCGCAGGCATGCCGGAAAAAAAGGCCTCAAAGGCTGCCAAACCACCGGCTGATGCGCCAATACCCACGATGGGAAAGTCCAGGGCAGAAGGGCTGGCGGTCTCTTTGGGCTTGGCGGTTTTTTTGATGACCTTTGCATCCTTAACCTTTGCATCCTTAACCTTGGTATTCTCAGCCTTGGTCTTTTCAGAGGCTTTTTCTGCCGGTGCTTTACCCTTTTTTTTTACCATAGGAATATCTCCAAAGCGATAAAAGTTATGTAACGATGATCAAAATTACAATACATTTAAATATGGGGAGGTTACAAGAAGAAAGAAATATTACTTCAATCAACGAATATGATAAAGATATCATACCCTCTTTTAAATTTTTAATGATTCTTTATCACAACAATTTGTTTTCAGTCATGGGAAATCACTTCTTTTTTCATGTCGGGACGCCTGTTCAATATCAACAATTTTGTTTTTCAGGAATGGTTTAGATTGATAATGGTTGATTCCCATGATCTTGTGCATCAGAATCGCCACTCGCTTGATGCTGACCTCGATATTTTTGAGCATTTTATGCTTGGGGTCACTGCTTTCAATGTCCATCAGAAGTATTTCAGAAGAACCGGAGATTACCTGTAACGGCTGACTTAGTTCATGACAGATAGCTCCGGCCATCTCCAATACACCTTGCAGTTTTTCCTGTTTTATCAGCATTTCTTCCGCCAGTATACGTTCGGTGATATCGCTCATCACAATACGGCATACTGTGGCAACCCCTGCATCGCCTACGGCAGTTGTTGCCAGATGCACCCAAAGTGCCGACCCATCATTTTTAAGCATTCTAAGATCGCATTCCTGCGACATTTTAGTTTTAAAGACCTGCTTGCTATGCAGGTAGTATATGTCCTGATCCTCCTTCAGGATGAACTGAGTGATCGGCTGTTTAATAAATGCACTCTGGGGCCTTTCCAGCAACGTAGCAGCGGTGAGGTTGCACTCAAGGATCAGCTTTTGTTCGTCAACGCTAAAAAAGCCTACCGGAGCCATATTGAAAAAGTCGAAATAGCGAGTCCGAGCGGTGTCCAGTTTCTTCTGGGACCGTTTCAGTTCATCATTCTGCATCTCCAACTCGATTCGATGTATCTGAAAATCATGAATCAGGGTCTTCATATCATCAGGAGAAAATCTGACAGGATAGCCATTGTCACCGGATATTGCTTTCAATATATCTTCGGCCCTTTGCCTGAGCTTCGTGAAATCAGTTGTTTGTTTCTTCTTTTTTGGCATGGTCGTCGCCTTCTATTTGACGATAAAAAAAATTCAATGATTCAAATGGGTTTCCTTGTTAGTATATATGGTATAATTAACCAGGAGTCAAATCCGATAATTTACCGCTGGATATTTGCCATAAGGCCGGAGATTTCTCCGTAAAGGACCAGCCCAAAACCGTTCCGACCCTCTGACCTTGCACTCTCTAATGCCTGAACGATTTTTTAAAGTTCTATAAAGCCTTCCATTAAACGGCGGAAACTCCGGGTAGGTATGTCCTCAAACAGTCCGCCGTTTTATCATTCCAGGCTTTTTGAACTTTTACAAAAATCTCAAGCAATCTGTTCATTGCAAGGTCAAGCCGGGTCTGCACTGGAAGCTGTGGTCTTTTGGGATAATACATATTTTTTAAAAAAAATAAAATTATTTTCAAAAAATCAAAATTTTGCGATTCTGACCGCTTTTTTACAAACCCTCATAATGCACAGATTGAAGGTTCAAATAAGCTGTTTGGGAGATATTTGGCTGGTAGCGCATACCCCCTCCCACTCCTATGCATGAAACCGCGCCAAAACCAACGCCACAGTATGATTTTTTTCCTTTAATTTCAATTAGTTATAGCTATGTGTCATTTGACTTACCTGCTTTTGTCTGATAAGAATTATTCCATGAGTCTAAACGGAAATGCATCAAAGAATATTGCTGACCGTCTGGTATGGCATACCGCAAACCGTGACCAGGAAGGGATTGCAAAAGACCTTGCCGAGGGAAAGGATATCCCGGAAGTATATGGCCTTGGCGAAGCTGGCTTGTTTGACGAGTTTTTCTACTTCCTTGATAACTTTGGGTTTACCAGCCTGTTCATGAAGCTTGACCCAAAGGCCAAAAAAAGAAACAGCCCGGTACCGTTCATGCGTATTGTTTATGTCTACATGATGCGCATTGTAGCAGGTCTGCAATTCTTTTGGCATATGGATTCGGTTATCCTCCGGAGCCAGTCACTTATGCGCCTTGTCGGTTTTAACGGAAGGGACATAAAAGAAGGCACCTGCAACCGGGGTAAAAAGGAACCTGATCCCGATGAGAAACAGCCCGTTCCAATACGAGGACCCATTTCTTGTGACTTTATAAGAGATACATTGGCTCGCATTGTTGCACCAACTCTGGAGAAAATGTTTAATTGCGGGATAAAAATTTTAGCGGAAAACAATTTTTTCCCAAAGACCATTCATGCCCTGCTGGATGCTTCTGTAATTGAATCCACACAAAAATGTAAAGGCTGCGGTAAGGTAAGCAAAGAAAAACCCCCTGAACTCAGACTTCGCAAAGGGCGTATCCGAAAAGTATGGGAAACCGTTTTTGGATTTAAAATATGGGTGGTTTGGGACCCTAACAGTCGTCTTCCTTTGGCCATGCGGTTCACCACAATTGAGGTCCATGATATAAACCTTGCACAAGAAGTTGTGCAGCAGGCAATCGACAATCTTGGGGACCATGCCACGTTTAGTTCTCTTGCCATTGATCGTGGGTTTATGGATGGCTCTCTTTTATGGTGGCTCAATGGTAAAAACATCACCTTTTTTATTCCGGCAAAATCCAACATGGATGTTTACCACGATGCGCTTTCTCTTATCGGTACTGGTATGCCGGATACCAGTTACGAAATGCGCACCGTGGGATCTGGCAAGAACAAGATCAGTGTTACGGATCGGTGGGATGTTGAAAGCCTGGAAGGATTAACTTCAGCCGAGTTTTACGGGCCATTGGGCAGTGGCAGTCACCAGAACTCCAAAAATTTTTTTGCCAATCCCATAAATGCTGTCGTGGTGTTGCATGATCCTTTTAAGGACAATAATCCTGATTCAAAAACCATGGTGATCCTTACAAACGGCCCGGTGGATAAGCCCTTGGATGTTTACGACAGATATGATGCACGAAGTGAAATAGAAAACGGTTTGTTCAGAGAAGCTAAGCAGGCCTGGTTCATAGAACGCCCACCGATAAACACCAGAGCCGGCTTTATGGTTCATGTGTATCTGACCATTTTTGTCATGGCCTTGACAACTGCTTTCAGGGACTGGATGGATCAGCAGGACAAACTGGAAAAAAAAGGCCAGGACACCGGCATCAGGAAGTTCAGGGAAAAGGTTAAACAGGAAAATGGGAACAAACTGATTATCTTTGATAAGGATCGGTACGCCATATTTGATGCATATGAAGTCTTTATCCTTTGTGGCAGAAACGTCCTCAGACCCACCGGCACCCCAGAAAAAATAACCCCCCAGGACATATTGAAAAAATATAGTTCAGGGGTTGAATAAATTATTATACTGAAGCCTTCCCCGTAATTTTACATATCCTTATAAATAAATCCCACCTCGTATTGATTTTTTTATCCGCTCTGTTTATTGCTTGTGCAGAAAAACGATCTTATTATCAACACAAAGCCATGAGTTAACGGTGGCCTTGTTCTGGAAATATAGTTTGGCTGGCCTGTACAGGCAAATATGCTGCCTGGCTCAAACCTTATGGCAAATATCCAGATT
>Ga0208900_1001061_pt1 | contig 15584 bp, 13 predicted proteins | sample AntAceMetag02UKK_FD_184763 | JGI IMG/M metagenome (GOLD analysis project Ga0208900, IMG submission 184763) | Saline lake microbial communities from Ace Lake, Antarctica - Antarctic Ace Lake Metagenome 02UKK (SPAdes) (version 2) | ecosystem: Environmental > Aquatic > Non-marine Saline and... | reverse complement strand
TAAAAGAAACGGATATTAACAGCTGGGTTTCCCTTCGCCGGGAAAGCCTTAAAAGTGCCTGAGCCGTATGCCGGGAAACTGGCACGTACGGTTCTTAGGGGGCGTAAGCTACCCGGTTGTGCAAGGCGGGAGAACAAAAACGAAATATGACAAATGATTAAAAAACTGTTTCTAAACGACAAGATTATTTTGATATTAATTCTGCTAAACGCAGTTTTAATTTTCATAAGTGGTTTTGACCTATCAGAAACAAATAGGATTTTCCTAAGAATTTTGGACAATACAATTACAGGACTTTTCATTGTTGAGGTAATTGTAAAATTCCGAGTGTATGGAATAAAAAAATACTTTTCCTCAAACTGGAATAAATTTGACTTTCTTCTAATTGCGCTATCTCTTCCTGCTTTCATTTCATTTCTCTTGAATGTCGAAACGACAAGTGTTAGTTTCCTTTTGGTATTTAGGGTAATGAGAGTTTTTAAGTCTTTCAGATTTTTAAAATTTATACCTGGAATTGAAGATTTAATAAAAGGCATTCAACGAGCACTAAAAGCATCAATCATTGTTTTAATTGGATTTGCTATTTACATTTTTATAATTGGTATTTTTTCATTTTACATTTTCAAATCAAGCGCACCTGAATATTTCAGCAATCCAATGACCTCACTTTACTCGGTCTTTAAAATATTCACTGTTGAAGGTTGGTTTGAAATACCTGAAAAAATCACACAAGGATATTCTGAAACTGCCTCGTTATTTACTTACTTTTATTTCATCTTTATTCTACTTACAGGCGGAATATTTGGACTGTCGTTAGTAAACTCCATATTTGTTGATGCAATGGTAAGCGACAACAATGATGGACTTGAAAAGAAAATTGATAATCTTGAAAAGAAAATAACTGAATTAATAACACAAAATAATAAGCATGATGGAATTTCAAAATAAATTAAAAGGACTTGCAGACAGAGTTGCCAATCTTAAAGAAAATATTCAAACTGAAGAAGCAACAAAAAATGCTTTTATAATGCCATTTATTCAAATTCTTGTTCCTGACGGCCCCATAAGAATTATATTAAAGTTTTGTTCCAACCATTTAAGCTCCCTAAGTTGGTTTAGTTGCTGTTTCCCTAAGCCATTGTTTGTTGTAAAGTCATACAAGTCTAAGTTGTAACTCAAAGGCAATCGGGCTTGCTTGGCCCTCCTTTGTTTATCTCTTTCCATTCTGTGGTTTATTTCTGTTTCCAGGAGTATTCTAACAAGCTCCAGGTAACTCATTTTCTGGTTTTGTGCTTCTGTTATTGTTTCATCAAAATGGGCTGATAGGGCTGAAAGGTTTAGCTGTTTACAATGATTTTTTATGGTTTCTGTTTTTGTCATAAATAGGAATTGTTTACTGCCTGCCTTGTCGGCAGACAGGATTTATTATATTCTCGTAATCTTCAATATTGCTGGTTTGTGGTGTTTGGTTTGCCTTTTCCAGATTGTTAGTGCCTAAAAGTTTTATGCCATTTTCTAAATTTGAGTTTGGGGAACCGTGCATAAAAACCTGTAATACCTGTTCTACTTAAATGTACTATATTTACATGCTAATAAATGGATTGTTGTTTAATAAAAAAACTGAGATATGTCAAAATCTACCTCAAAAAAAGTTTTAAAAATCACCGGGATTATTATTGGAGTAATATTATTGATTGCAGTAGGGGTCTTACTTTATGTTAATCACAATGCCAGTAAAATTGCCGATGACCTTGTACAAAAGAACTTTAAGAAATCCGATCTTAGCAAGGTATATGATATGGACTATGAAGATCTGAATGTAAATATTTTATCAGGGAATTTAAAACTTACTAATTTTAAATTAAGTCCAAAGCCTGGTTTTTACGAAGCTTCAGATTCATTGCGTTTTGCAAATCCTATGTTGGTTGACGCATCAATTCCAAAGCTCACCATTAACGGACTTAATATTGGCACAGATCTCGATTTTAGTAACTTGAAGTTGGAATCTTTATTTATCGATAGGCCCACAATCAAGTTCATTCACCATCTTAGCAAAGCAGAAACAGAAAAGGTAAAAAAGGCTTATTCAAATACCGTCGAAGATACCGCAGCCAAGTCCCCGACACTGCAACAATTAAAAGTTGGAAAATTCAAGCTCAACAAAGGTGATTTCGTATTATACAACCATTTGGATAAGCTTACTGTTTTTGAAGCAGGTGAAGTAAATGTTGATTTAGCGGGTGTTGTTATCCGTCCGGGCCATATTATCGAGACTATCCTTCAAGAGAAATTTGATGATGCATCTGTTCAGGTAAAAGATATTTATTATCCCTTAGAGAATGGTTTTTATGACATCAGATGCGGCAAAGTTGACCTGAAATTAATGGAAGATGGCATTGACCTGTACGATATTGCTGTTGTACCAAAATACAGTAAAGCGGAGTTTGGCAAGGCTTTTGGCAAACAAACCGACCGTTTGGATATTACCATCGACAAACTTGAAATAATCAAAATTAGCATCAACAAACTTTTGTTGGAAAATAAAATTACAATTTCAAAAATTGTTGTTTCAGGCGCGAATGCAGATTTGTACAGGGACAAAAACATCCCATTTGACACCACTAAATATCCGCCGCTGCCTAATCAGATGTTGGGACAAATGAAACAATACATCGACATTGGCAAGATCGAGATTAAAAAATCGAAATTGGTTTACGAAGAGTTTGTTCCCAAAGCAACGGTTGTTGGCAAGGTTCCTATTACCAATATGTACGGCACTATTTACAATGTTACAAACAGCACCGAATTAATCAGAAAGAATGGCCCGATGAAATGGGATGCCCGGGGAATGCTGTTTGATGAAGCTTTGCTCACATTGATTGTTGATTTCCCGGCAGATCTTGATGCCTTTTGTTTTACCTTTCATGGTGGCCTTGAGGAAATTAACATGACTGCATTTAACTTATACACCAAGCCAAATTTGCATTTAGAGATTAAAGAGGGTATAATAGACAGCATGGCTTATAATGCAAATGCGGGCAGCGATTATTCAACCGGTAGCATGACGATGGCCTATAACGGAGTAAGAATCGAAGTACTAAAAGATTTTACCGAAGAGAACGAGAAAAAGAAAGGCTTTTTAAGTTCGCTGGCAAATATGGTGATCCGAAGTAATAACCCCCATAAAAAAAGTGAAGGGCCTGCTGAACCAGCTGAGATATTTTTTGTACCGGACAAACATAAGGCGATTATTAATTACATGGTCAAGTCGCTCATAAACGGAATTATAGGGTCACTTGTCCCTGTTGCCGGGGAAACCCTGGAGAAATACGAAAAATCGGAGGAGAAGGAGCATAAAAAAGAGGAAAAGAAGGAAAAGAAGGACGATCGCAAAACGAAAAAGGAAGAGCGAAAGCAAATACGGGAAGAGCGAAAGACGAACAAGAAATAGGTCGGGGAGTTGTACGTGCCGAGTTTCACGTTGCGCTTCGTTTTTTCAAGCTTAATATTTTCATATTAACTTCTTTGAATATGTAACCCCTTCACATTGAAGTTTCAGGAAGTAAATCTCCGGTTTTAGTTCACTAATGTTTAGGAAAATGGATGCCCGCCTTGCATCAATTTCATTTTATAGGATTCATGTTTTGACCTCTTGGTTTTGGAATATCTGTACATTCAGGAAAGGTGAACGACACAGGGTTACTAAATTTGACAAGATATGATTTCCCTGGTTCCAAAGAATACAAAGTTTGTACAACGCCCGGCCAATAAACGGCTGTACCTGCCACATCTTTAATAATAACAAGATCATCCAAAACATCTTCAAACAATTCGTTTACCGAAACATTGCAGTTGCTCAATACAGGGATCAAGTACCAGCCGGCTTCATCCAGGCTCAACGTTTTGTTTGCGAAAAACGTTCCTTCAATCACAAGCTCCTGATCCCCGTCAACCTTTACCATATATCCACTCTGTGAATCCCATCCCCCGTTTTGGTCGATGGTGTTCAATCCGGCATCTGGCCAATAAACATCAGTCATATTTTGCAGGATGATAAGATTGCCTTGGTTGGTGAGTTCCGAAAAAATATCGGCCACCAAAGGGTTTTCAAGTTCAATGTAGCTCGAGATACCGCTCCACCCATTCGGTATAACAATGGTTTGGCCAACATTTCCGGAGCCCTGGTTTTCTGCTGCAAAAGTTGGGAGCATCTGCGAAAAATCACCTGTTCCGTTTGGAAATCTGCCGTAAGTAGTGTCGGCTTTTTGCTCACTAAATGTAATTTCATCAATGATATTTAATCCGGGCTCGGATAATAATATTGTTTCACCGGATGCGGAAAGTTTAAAATCAGCATGTAAGCCTACCTGCTCTTCATCCTTATCAGCCCAAACAATCAGATATTCTCCAGCTCCAATTACAGTATCCGGAAAAGCCCATAGATCAGGTTCCGCAGCATCATCAGATAAATACAAACCTGACATCGGGAGTGCAACATCCCCGTTGTTATATAATTCAATCCAGTCATCGTATTCTCCATCCTGATCGATAACGGTGGTTTCATTGTCGGCCATAAACTCATTAATTACCAAATCGTCGTATTGCACACTTGCAGAAGCCGTGTTTTCGGTACCAAAAGTTGGTGGCATCGCAATGAAATCACCTGTTCCATTAGGATATCTACCCGTAGAAATGTCGCTTATTTGATCCCCGTAGGTATATTCATCCACGATATTTAAATCGGGGTCGGAAAATAAAATGGTTCCGCCTGTTTGTGCCAGGATAAAATTGGCATGCAAACCTACCTGTTCTACATCATTGTCGGCCCACACAATCAGGTATTCTCCTGCCGCGATAGTTGTATCAGGAAATGCCCACATGCCGGGAAGAGATGCATCGTTGGATAAATACATTCCAGTCATGGCAAGTCCTTCCGTTCCATTATTGTAAATTTCTATCCAGTCGTCGTATTCACCATCCTGATCCATAACCGTTGTTTCATTGTCTGCTAAAAATTCATTAATTACCAGAACATCATAATTTATTGTCGTGGACATACTATTTTCATATCCAAAAGTTGGTGGCATGAGCACAAAATCACCAGTACCGTTTGGGAACCTTCCAGTGGTACTATCTGTAACTTGCTGACCGAAGGAGTATTCATCCACAACGGTAATTGAAGGATTTGATAAGATAATACTTTCGCCCGATTTGGAAAGTTTGAAATTGGCATGAAGGCCTTCCTGATCTTCATTGTCATCGGCCCAAATAATTAGATAACCACCGGCAGCAATGGTAGTATCGGGAAATGTCCATTGATCTGGCTCAGAAGCATCATCACTCAAAAAATACCCACCCATTGCCAATGCCGATTCCCCGGTATTAAATATTTCCACCCAGTCGTCGTGCTCACCATCCTGGTCTGTGACAGTGGTTTCATTATCAGCCATAAATTCGTTGATGGCCAGGGTGCTGTTAATTTCTATCGAATAAAATTCATACTCGGCATTTGGTGGTGCAAAAGCTGCCGCGCTGTTATTTTCAGCATAAATATAATATTGAATATCTGAACTTCCCGTGATAATGGACACACCATAATCGCCATCACCGGCAATACCATCATTGTGATTACCATCGTCGAACATCCCCACTTTTTCGAAAGCAGCAATAGAACTCTTGCGATAGGCAAAATAAACCTCCGTTGCAGAACTTACTGTTGACGAAAACCAAAGCTCGGTATTGGGGCTTACAACTTCGGGACTGAAATTTATGTTCGAGATTTCAGGTTGCTGCGCGTCAAATTCAGATAAGTTGGCTAACCAACTTGCGCGGGTATCCATTAACTGCGTAATACCAATTTTGCTTGGAGATGGTGGCCAACCTCCACCACCTACACTGCTGTTTATATTGCTGATAAAATTAGCATAGGTGTAAAATTTATTCGCGTCATTTTGAACAGCTTGATCGATAATATCCTGAATTTCCAGGGCGCGGGTTTCGTACCATCCATTCGAAAAATTATCTTCGAGCATAGTTTTCATGTGTGCAACATACATAAGGCGATAACTATCATTACTCAAAATTCTACGAATAATAGGATAATCACTTTCATTGAGATTAACCACATGGCTGAGGTGTTGCAACTGATAGGTGTTGAGGTTTCCACTGCTTTGCAACATTGCAAACACCCCAAAACTTTCGTTCAAATCCCAGGGAATGGGATTAAACCTGCCGGCACCATCTTCAAAAAGATAATAATTCTGTGGGTTGTTGATGGGCCCATCGAGGTTAACCAAAAGATTTTGGAAAGCTAAAAACCATAGATGTCGGTCGATGTTCAGCAAGCGATCAACATAGGTGTTGTGGTTATTGAGGGTATCGATAAACTCCACCAGTTTTTCCCATCCATAATCTGACTCCATTGCGTAGTAATCGTCATAATCTGTGGTGTCAGTGCCAAAATATTCCCAAACACCACCCATCTGCCCGGGCATGGCGTTGCTTTCAATTTCACCTTTTACCCTGACGGTTTCACCGCTGCCAAAATGGGTGCGTGCAAAAAATTTATCCACATCCTGAACACTGGTATAAAGACCGAGGTGAGTCCCGTTTACATATACATTCGTGTAATTGGCCTCGCTGGCGGGCATATATTTTCGGGCAATTTCGTAACTCAGGACTTCGCGGACAAAGCTGGGATCATTATACGCATTAGCCAGTTTTAGGGTTCCATAGCCCTCTACCTCCTGATCGTTGATAATATAGTCGAGTTTGATGTTCAAGGGGTTTTTTACTTGGTTGGACCTATAAGAACTATTCCCTTTGTAACGCACACCCACGCTGTCGAACACCTGCCCATTTACAGAAACAGATCCCATCAAGCGCCCTTCGTCCCCCGCTGATACAAGCTGATCGAGCAGGTAATCCCAGTTGGATTCTTCAAAAGTAATTTCGATGGTATTGATGGTGTTGATGTCGTAAAAGCTTTGGCCAAAAATTGAGCTTGTGATTCCAAAGATTAAAATCAAAAAAAAGTGTAGTTTTTTCATGTGCAAAAAGTATTTGAGTCTTTTTAAAATGTCCATCAAAAGTGGCAGTTAAAGCATAGAATAAAAAAGAAAATCAACAGATTGGGAAATTTCATCTATGAATGGGAGAAATATTGGGATAAGTTTAAAAAAATGTAACCACAAGGTGGGTTTGCAGCCCTGACCGCAGGGAGGGGATCGCAACCCTAAAACAAGGTGGAAGGTTTCTAAGGCTTTTTTTTGTAGATCATTTCAGGGTTGCAATCCCCTCGTTCCCCGGGGCTGCGAACCCAAACCGGGGGATTAAATATTCCCTCCTAATCATCCTCAAAGGTCAATTTTCTGATAATATCTTCTTCATGAAAATAATCGTGATATTCAGCAAACCCTTTCAAATCACCATACCAGGAGAGGGCCTCGTTTCTGGCAAGACCTGTTGGTTTATCGGACAAGAAAATCTGATATGAATTAAATTTATAGGTTTTAAAGTTTTCAGTAATTCCATGTTTAACCGGATTATGATGGATATAATAAAGCAATCTTCTTTGGTAATCCTCGTCTTCAATTTTAATTCTCCTGAATCGGGCTAAAAATAAACTGCCGTTTCTCTTCATTCGATAATTGATTTTGTTGGTATAACTGAGTATGAATTTCAGGTATTGCTTGCTAAATTGCGACACAGTATTATTTTCGTTAGACCGCAAAAGAAAGTGAAAATGATTTGGCAATAAAGCAAAAGCAAATAGAGAACAATAATTTCCAAGATAGAATTTGAATTTATTCAAAAACAATTGATAATCTTCATCACTAAAAAACACATTCTGATAATTATTCCCACGATTGTAAATATGGTAGGTAAACCCAGGTTCAACCGGTGTTAAAATTTTCTTTGTTGGCATTTTTTCAAAATTTTGTGTATAAAAATAACAAAAAAAATACACATGCACTTTTCAAACATTCAGGGTTGCAATCCCCTCGTTCCTCGGGGCTGCGAACCCAAAGCGGGGATACCAACCCTGAAACAAGACCTGAAACAAGATTTTTAATTAGTTTTTCTCCTAAAAAGAAAATGGACGTAGCTCATTGGAAATGTAATTAACATAAGGAGCCTCTGATAAGCGGCCCGAAAGTGCAAGAATATCAATGTAGGCATTCAGGCAATCGAGGTAACTTTCCTGTTTGAGGATGCGCAGGTTTCCATGATAATTTATCATGGCAAGAAAATCTTCCATATCATCGTAAGTGATGTTCTTGCTTAACAATTCCAACTTATCCAATCGTTCGGTAAGCAGGAGATAGCTTCTGATATTTCTACGAAACTTTTCATTCAACTTGTATTTGTCAAGCGAATTTTCGTCGATAACTTCCTGTACTTTATATTCCTGCTCCAACAAATCAAGTTTCTCGCGTTGCAATTTAGGTTTATCAGGATTGAAAAGAGGTATGCTGACACCCAACTGAAATCCAAGACCATCCTTAAATGCCTCATCGTTTTCCAGGTCATATTCTGCCTGGATGTACCCGATATTGCTGTGGCTTTCGGACTTTTCAATCAAATATGCCTTTTGGTCTAACTCGTATGATTTTAAAGCCAATTCAACTTCCTTTGGCAGCAATATGGTATCGGGTAACAAAACATCCTGCATCCTTGCTACAGAAATTACTTCAAAATTATCCCAATGAACCGCATCTTTAGTACCAAGTATTTCTCCAATTAAATGCTCCGTCATTTCGATGGAGGTATTGACATCTTCGCGCTCGAGTTCTTTTTTTAAAATCCGTTCATCCGTTTCTGCCCACTCTTTAAAGCTCGCTTCCTGCATCTGTATTTGTTCATAGGCAGCCAACAATTGAATTACCTCTGCCTCGAGCAAAGCGTCATAATCAGTTAAATAGAAATGCTTGACAAGTTGCTTGTAACGATTGGCCAAAATCAGGTTTGCCTCGTACGCGTATTTTATCTCGAGATATTCAGTCTGCGTACTTTCATAATTCTTGTTTGCCCTGCGTTCCATTGGATTTAAAAAACCAAGGCGCAGACGAACATCATCAAGAGAGGCATTAAAATCTTTGGTCCGGATCCGCATTTCCATCTCCCGAAACAGGGGCGAGCGGAAGGATTCAGTATTTACAAAATCGAGTTGTTCGGCAAGGCCTGTAATTTCAGCACTTTGAAATGGAGCCGATAAATAACCTTCAACACTAAACTGTGCAGAGGCTGAAAAACCGGAAAATAGTACCAGGGCAACTATTATTCTACTTTTCATCATCAATGACATATACATAAACTTTTTCGCCGTTTAGGAAATTATTTTCATCAGGAATATTAATAAACACTTCCTGCCCGTAGCTTTTTTGTTGATACAAAGGATTTATTTTATCAGGATAAGAAGTAATCCTGGAGCCGATTTCGATAATCTGACCATTAATTGAATATCCTTTATGAACCGATTCTACCTTTACTTCCGACCCAATCTGCAAACTTTTTACTCCACGTTCGTGAATAAATGCTTTAATCAAAGTCGGGTTCAAATCGTACAGCGATAGCAGGGTTTTGTATGGCGGCACGAGTTCATTAAGCTGCACGAAAAGGTTGCCAATAGTACCGGATTTTTCAGCCTTCCATAGCAACTTCTCACTTTCGGTTTCCAATTCAATAATTTCCTTATTGATAATCATTAATTCGGAATAAAAATTAGAGGTGTCGTATTGAAAACTTTTAAGCAATTGCAGTTTTTCAAGCTCCAGTTCATAAACAAGGTTATCAAGTAGTTCATTTATAAGGTTGATCCGGTTTAACTCCAGGGTATCGTTCGAGGTGAACGAAAAGGATGAAACGCCTTCCATTTTCCTTTCTCTTTCGTGGCCCAGTTGTAATTTATATTCCAATTCTTCTTTATCTGCATGAAGCTGGTTCACTTTTCTGCTATTTTCAGCCTGCAAAATTTTCATCGAATTATCATGATGTACCATGGCCTCGTTGACCCTTCTCTCAAAATATCTCTTTTTGGTAAGCATTTTATCGAGATCCAGTGACAGGTCCGGCCTTTCCACTTCAATTAGCAAGTCTCCTGAATCCACAACCTGGCCGGGGGAAACAAATATCTTCCTGATAAGTACAGGTTTTCGAAAACTAATGGCCATCTCCTGGCTCTCGACCTGCGCAACCATGGCATCACCTCCGCCTTTATAATGGAAGGAGGCCAGGATAAGGACTACCAGTACCGCCAGTACTGTTATATAAAACAAAGCTGACTTGATCATAATTTCTTCCTTTCTTCGTTTTTCATTACCCTGACCCTTGAAATTCCCTCAACTAAATTCAGCTGTTCAAATAAAGTCTCATAGGAAGTTTTTTCTTTTAACCTGACAATGTATGTCATTTGATGACTGGATTTTGACCTGCGCTGAGATTCAAGTGTGAAGTTTTTACAAAATGGTTCCAAAAGTTGATTGAGGTCTCCCGTGAATTTTTCAATGGAGTAATCAATGGTCACGTCAAAATCAAACTCCGGTGGTTCTCCGTATGAAGAAATGCTCAGCAATACCGCAACAATGCTGAAAACAATTGTACCCGCTATAGCAATTGAATATCCATACACACCGGCCGCGATTCCAACCGATATTCCGGCAAAAATAAAAATGATATTCCGCGGATCTCTTATCAGTGTCCTGAAACGGATAATGGCAACGGCCCCGATAATCCCAAAACCCACGGCAAAATTATTTCCCACCGCCATCATAATCATGCTGGTAACAATGGAGCTTAATATGATGGCCTGAAAAAAGTGGTTTGGAAGGATTTTCCCCTTGTAGGTAAACCTGTAGGTAAGTGCTATGACAGTGCTTAATACAAAAGCCAGGAGAAGGGAAAAAATGGCTATTTCAAATGATGGGTACTCGTAGTACCCGGAGCCTTCATCAAATAATTGATCTAACATATCAATAGTTTAGTTGGATATTTTAACAGAAATAAAATTCTGTGCAAAATAAGTTAATTTTAAGTTTAGAATTAAAAGCAATCAATGAATTGGGGGATTTTATCAACGAAAGTCTGGAATTGATATGCAACGACAGTGAAGGGTTTAAAGCCCCGACTGAAATAAAGGAGTTGCCCGCCTTGCTCGCCTCGATGAAGCTACGGCGAAGCAGGCTGGCGAGGCAGGGAAACCATGGATAATTAGGGTTTGGAATCAGGGTAGCCATCCTTTTACTTACCGAATACCGAAACAAGGTAAAGGTTGGGCGTTCAGGGCTTGATACCTTGCAAAGGGATGCCCACCTTGCCGGCGAGGCAGGCAAGCCCCGAGACACGAGGGGATGGCGGCCCTGATTTGCAATTCCTGCCCATTTTCAGGTTTTCCGTCTCATTAATCCTTTCAAGAAGTTAGACGCAAGGAATCTCTTAAACCAAAAATTTCTTATGCCAGGGTAGCCATCCCTTTACTACGTTCAGGGCTTGACACCCTTACAAAGGGATACTATGATATTAAACCGGCCAACTTCCAAACCCCTGCTTTTCAAACTGCATCTCACCATTTTCACCTTTAAAGATATTGATCCAGGCTTGCCAGTTTTTATTATCCATTTCCGGATAATCAAGGCGGTAATGGCTGCAACGGCTCTCCTTGCGCATGATGGAAGCTTTCAGTTTCATTTCGGCGCTCAGTATCATATTAGCTGTTTCGTGTGCCAGCCTGAGTTCGTGCATATCGGCAGCTCTCAACATCGGCATATGGTGGTCCCTTAATTCTTCAATATAAGCAAGTGCAGCATTGAGCATGTTTTCTTTTTTGATATAAAGCACAAAGTTTGGGATCATAACTCCCTGTAGCGTTTGGGTTACCCATGCTGGACTGTATCCTGCTTCTCTGTTCAGGGGGGCAAGAATTTCTTCTTGTATTTCATTCATTTTTGCAGATGAAATTTTTGGTTCTTCAACAGTTTTACAATATTCTGCAGCGGCCTCAGCGGCAATTGCTCCCTGAACAGCAGAACCTGCCAGCGACGATCCGATTTGTGTATAGATTGCACCTGCCATGTAAGATCCTAAAGCATCGCCGGCAGCATACAAACCCTTAATGTTCGATTCACATTTGTCATTAATGGGCACCAGGCCTTCCGATTTATGGATGGCCAGCCCCGCGGATGCACCGCCTACCATGGTTCCTCCCATTCCCGGAGGGCCACCTGCTCCATCCTTCGGAGGTCTTTTATCTTCAGAAGATGTCGGAGGTTTGTTGTTTTGTTCATCCTGGTTAAAGCCTTCCGGACGATAAGGGCCTCCAGTAACCTGCATATTATTCATTTCACCCGGATGTCCCATTTTTAAAGGATTTCCGTTTACATACGCCAGGTAATTCAAATCCATACCTAAATCGTGGTGAATGCTAACCGAGGTTGTTTCCGGCTTCTTGTCAAACATACCATGCCAGCCGCCGTAACAGTCGGCTGCATTTTTAGTTTGCCCCGGATGCCCGTCGTTCCATTCTTTGCCGGTTACCTTTGCACCAATGTTGTACGCCATAATGGTTCCATCATGTGTAAGGTCGTTTATAGGAAAACCGTTGGGCTTAAAACCTCCCGCGCCTGTGCAAAGAATTACACTTTTTGCATTAAAGAAATATATTTTCTGCTCATCGATGCTAAATCCGGCAGCCCCGGCAATTTTCCCGTTTTCCTTTACAAGATGCGTAATAGTAACGCGTTCAATCACCGGAATTTCCCGTTCGTCAATTGGTTGGCGAAAAGCTTTATTGTAAAAAGGTGAATCGAAAAATCCCCATTGGCGCAGTTCATTTATCCTGGCCTGTGAATGTTCGGCAACCTGACGCGTATAAACCGGATTGTTGGTCCCCAGGGCTGAAAGGCCCACCATCTCAACAAATTCATCAATGCTGTACTTTGATGTTTTTGCATCATATTCAAAAATACCTTTTGCAAATGGTGTTTGCCCCGACGAGCCTAAACGACCTTTTGATACCATCATGGTTTTTGCCCCAGCATCGTGTGCTTTTACGGCTGCAAATACACCAGCCATGCCGCTGCCAATAACCAATACATCGGTACTAAAGTTTGAGCTTTCCATTTCATTGGTGTTAATTTCCGCTTCGTTTTTTCCCCAACCTGAATACATTCCCATTGAACCAAATGCAGCCAAACCGGCAGCAGCAACTCCTGATACAGTAATAAATTCCCTGCGTGATATGTTTTTAGGCATGGTCGCTAATTCTTGGTGATACAGGTTTGAAAATGTATGTTTTCAGTAATAAAGCTACTCCTGAAACGGATAGGATTGCAATAAGCCAGTACATTGGTTTATTTATATGCCTGCCCATTTCGACAACATGCAAGGCTGCTGTTAAAATAAATGCAATGGATAAATAGCCATGAATTAAACGCCATGTTTTATAACTAAAAGGAAGCTTGTTCCTGAGCAAGGAAGTTAAGCCAATGATAAACATCAATATCCAGGCAGTTAATCCAAGCCATAATCCTTGTTGGTTAAGATTGGATAACAATTCGATAAAGGCATCTTTGGGAGTTATACCTGCTTCAAAATATCGCGGTACAACAATCAAAAATGGATAAAGTAGTAAAACACTCACAAATACATATCCCAGCACTTTATGCCATTTTATTACTTTTCCCATTTTATGGCCTTGCAAGATATTTCGGTTTGCCCGTGATAAATAAAATTGCAGGAGCATAACAAAAAATGCCAAAATAGTTAGTAGGGATATTGTTTCTTTAAGAAGTGTGCGCCTTGGAAAATCGCCTAAAGCAAATATAAGAACCGGCAAGGCAACAAACACTGCAATTGCAGCTATACGGTTGTATGTTTTTATCCTGTTGTCCATAATTTTAGCCCCACGAAACAATTACAGGTATCGACTTTTCCGGTGTAATGATAATGGCATCCACCGGGCAATACATACGGCACAAATGACAAATCTGGCAATCGGCGGGATACTTTATTATCGCCTTTCCTGATTTTGGGTCAAGACGTAAAACATCGGTGGGACATGTTTTTACACATATCCCACAACCGATACACCCACTGATGTTATTAATTGCCATTTTGTTTTCTTTTTATGAATTATCGCTTTGGCCGCTGTGAAGCCTGTTCTTTTAAATAAGTTTGGTACCCACTTTTTTGTTCCTTGGTTAATTCAGCCTTTACTTGTTTTTCAAAGGCTTTATCAAGTGCTTCCATTTCTTCTCTTTTTGGACGGCTATTGCCCGAAGTTTTCTCTTTTATCTCTGCGAAATGTTTGTTGTATATTTCAAGGACTTTGACTTCCTGTTCTTTGCTTAGCGAAAGATTTTCGGACAAATCGCTTACCATTTTAGTAATCTCTTTGTCATTCGGTATCGGTGGAGGGCCTTGTTGTCCGCCTCTTTGTCCACCACCAGGAGCTTGTGCAAAACTTATACTACCCACTAATAGAATAGATAATACTAAGATTGATTTTAGTGTTTTCATGATATACTGATTTAATGGTTTATAATTTTAAGACAAAGGAACAGTCGATTTGACTAAGAAAAAAAAGTATTCAATGAAGGGGCGGATTTCATCAATGAAATGCTAATTATTCATGCCTCAGCGCATCAATGGGTTCTAACAAAGAAGCTTTCCGGGCCGGGTACCAGCCGAAGAATATTCCAATAAATGAGCAAAACAGAAAGGACAAGGCTATCGAATCGGCTGTGATGAGCGTGGGCCAACTGAGTATGCTTTCTATTAGTGTAGAAGCAAGAATGCCCAAGCCAACGCCGATGATTCCACCAATGATGCTTATAATGATAGCTTCAAAAAGGAATTGTCTTAAAATGTCTTTGGCCTTTCCGCCAATAGCCAGGCGCAAGCCAATTTCGCGTGTGCGTTCGGTAACTGAAACATACATGATATTCATAATACCAATTCCGCCAACAAGCAACGAAATGGCAGAGATAGACCCCAATAATACAAGCATCATTTCTGAAATGGAACTAAAATTACTAATAAGTTCCTGTTGTGTCCTGATTTCAAAATCATTCTCTTCGCTATCTTTTAGTCTGTGAGAAATGCGCAGGAGCTCTTCTATCTCAGCACTGGTTTCATCAATCTGGTCTTCTGAAACAGCTGACATGACGATGGCCCGTAAGTAAGTCTGGCGCGTAATCCTTTTCATAACCGTTGTGTATGGCGCCAGTATCATATCATCCTGGTCCTGCCCAAAAGTGTTATTGCCTTTCTCTTTTAATGTACCTATCACCTTAAATGGGATTTTATTAAAACGGATGGTTTGTCCGATGGGGTCAATCTCATCACCAAAAATATTTTCTATAACAGTTTGGCCAACAAGGCAAACTTTTTCTGCACTTTTAATCTCCTGGCTGGTGAAAATTCGTCCGGTAGCTACATCAAATTTTTTAATATAGGAATAGTCTTCATTACCGCTATATACAGTAGTGGGCCAGTTATTTGACCCGAAAACTACCTGCCCGCCGCTGTTTACTTCCGGAGAAATAGCACTAATTGATGTAGCATTATTCTTTAAATATTCAACATCT
>Ga0208900_1001060_pt1 | contig 15597 bp, 6 predicted proteins | sample AntAceMetag02UKK_FD_184763 | JGI IMG/M metagenome (GOLD analysis project Ga0208900, IMG submission 184763) | Saline lake microbial communities from Ace Lake, Antarctica - Antarctic Ace Lake Metagenome 02UKK (SPAdes) (version 2) | ecosystem: Environmental > Aquatic > Non-marine Saline and Alkaline... | reverse complement strand
TTCATCATCTGGTAACCTTTTTTTATAGTTGGTTTTCTAAAAACTATATCTTCAAATGATAAGAGAATATCCTTTATAAAAAAAAATAGCAAATTCGAGAAAAGTATCCCGCCTTAAGTGGGTAGCCGATTTATCTGAAAACGCTGATCTTTTCAGTGCTGGAGTTTTATTCTATCAGATGCTGATCGGAGAGGCACCCTTTAAATGTTCCCAGGATTTGGAAAAAAATAATGGATGCCTTTCTCGTGCCAGTGTTGATCAATTGGTAAAGGCCAATGTTCCCAAAGAAATTGTTCAATTGATTCAGAATCTCGTACAATTGGAACCTGAACAGCGCCCGGATTCGGTAAGGGAAGTACTGGAAGCATTGGCGCCATTCTCCCGGTTCAAGGGAATGGGAATGAATGCCCAATTAAATCCTGGGGATAAACATGAACAGTTTCAAATCATTCAATTCATCAAAAAGGGGGCCGAGTCCCAAATATACAAAGCCAAAGGCCCCATGGGCCAGGAACTGTTCTTAAAATTGTTTAATATTGATGTGCCCCAGAAACGGATCATCAAGGAGAAACAAATGTCTGCTGCCGTGTCCCATGGCAGTATTGTCAAAGCTGAATATTGTCAGCTTTGGAAAGATCGCCGGTATTTATTGGCATTCAACTGGATAGTTGGAAGTCCCATTTATGAACTGGATAAACAAGGCTTACCGGAAACGGAGACATTTCATCAGGTAGCCTCTACCCTGCTGAAAGCCTTGGAAAAACTCCACACCTATGAGGAAGATGATGCGCTTAATCCAGTGCTCCACAACGACATTAAACCCGATAACATATTGCTGACAACAGCAGAAAAGAGACCCATGCTCATTGATTTCGGCATTGCCTCCCATCCGGAAACAGGTCTTTACAGCGGTTCCACAGGTTATGTGCCGCCAGATTCTATTTTGGGACAAGATCGGAAATATTCAATTCAAGGGGATTTGTTCGGCCTTGGTGTCACCTTGTTTGAATGGTTTTTTGGGAGAAAACCCTATGACCGACTGGCATTGAATTCTCAAGTGGTGGATATGCATTCATTAAGATCGGGAATTGAACCAAACCTTGAACAATGGTTTTTAACGAGCGTTGCCGTAAAAACTGAGGATCGGTTTGAGTCTGCTGCCCAAATGCATGAAGAACTACAAATGGCATTGGGATCTACTGAAGGAACAGTTCCCAAAGAAGAGAGGAGCAAAACCGAGGAGTTTGGGGATGATGCATCCCCAGATAATGATGGGGAAGAGCCCGAAGGAGTCTCGGTTTGTCACACGCCTGAAATGGGACAAAATCCCTTTGTTGCTTATCTCAATAGCCTTCATAACCGGGATGCAGCCAACGGCAATGCCTTGGCTGAGAACCAGGCCTGTAATGAGTGGTTTGGTCATATTCAGGTGTGCCATCCCCTGGCCCATCAGGTTCTGGATGAACTTTTAGAACAGAAACGGCATGTGATCTTGACAGGTCATGCCGGAGACGGGAAATCCACCATTGGATTGGAGGTGTATAAACGGCTTAAAAAATTACCTGCTCAAAACAAACTTAACCGGGAATTAAATCCCTGTGAAGATGTTGAAGTAGATGGGGCTGCCATTTCCATCATCAAAGATTTTAGTGAGTGGGATGATAAGGATAGAATTCAACTCATTGAGCAGGCAGGGCAAAAAGATAGCTCTACCATGCTCCTGATTTCCAATACCGGCACCCTTTTGGATGCTTTCCACAGACTGGATGACCAACAGGGCCGGAGCCGGTTGGAAATGGAAAATGATCTTCTCAAAGCCTTTTCGCAGAGCAGGCCAGCCCTTGTTACCCATAACGGGGTATCTTATCTTGTGATCAATCTGGCCATGTTTGACAATCTTGGCATTGCCCGGACTATTTTTGAACGGATGCTTCACAAGGATAGATGGGTGGATTGTGTTTCATGCGGGGAAATGGAAAAATGCACCATATACCGAAATGTTAGCCTTCTTCAGGATAATTCCCTGGCCATTGACAGGATATTTTTTCTTTACCGGCGGATGTTTGAATACAAGGATCAGTTTACCTTAAGGCAGCTTATTGCCCATATGGCTTATATGATTACAGCGGGCATGGAATACGCAGATATCCTGGAATATGCCGGTGCGCCTGAGCCTCCCCGGATGACTGAATTCATGTTTTTTAACAGGTTTTTTGGGGACAGTGGTCGACATACGGATAAACCAGCCCGACAGATGCAGGTGATCAGGACACTCATAGACCGGGAATTGGGCCAAAAACCTTGTCCCAGCTGGGAACGACGCCTTTGGCTTCGGGATGCCAAATCCGATGTTCAGCTCTCTTTCAAAGGATTAATTTCTGATTTTGATCGCTTGAGAAGGATCGGAGCTGGGATCAAGGTATCAAATACTTACTCAGGAGAGACGGGGAGACGATCTGCCCGGCAACAGGTCCGGCGAATACTCTTTTTCCTCCAAGATTTTTCCTGTGAAACAGATGGTGATGTTTATGTGGCCAATTTTTTAAATTCTCCCATGCTGCTGCCTCTTTTGAAATGGCGGACAGCCCAGAAAAATTTTTCAACCACGGAGGAGCAGCATTTGAGACAGCGTGTGCTTCATGTCCTTCAGGAACAATTTGCCGGTATCCGTCTCCCAGAACAGGTCGCTGGGCAAAAGCAATTGTACATCACCTTAAACCGAAATGATCGTGAAATGAGACAGGGTACTCAAGTAGTTCTGGCTGATTTTGCCTCTAAAGATTTTAAAATTGAATGGGATAAGGATCAGGAAGAAGTGGAAATAGCCCCTTCTCTTATTTTTTCGGGTACCGGTCCATACAAAGATGCAACCCTTTATTTAGAACTTCCTTTTTTGGATTATGTTCAAATGCGGCAACAGGGAGAAACTGGTCAGAATTTGCAGACATCGTTTTCAGACCGGATTGAATATTTTAAAGCCCAATTGATACGGCTCAAGCCATCAGACCGGGATGCAAATGACATGGTATTGCTCAGGCTTCAAACCAATCATAAGTTCAGGGAGCATCGGATCATTGTGGCAGACAATAAATTGGAGGTGATCAATGCCTAAACCCTATCCTCCTTTAAGAAGGGAAATGCGGCAGCCCAAAAAAGAAGATGCCAACCCGGCCATCCAACTATTCGGCAGGCGGTTTTTCAGTGATCAGACCATCCCTGAATTTTTGATTGAACTTTTGCTGGTGGCTACATCCACGAAAAAAATCGCTATAGAGAATAATCAAGACATCGTAATCGGCAAAGAATATTTTCCTGAAATGACGGTATTGCAGGATTGGCAGGAATCTTGTCCATTAGCATATGCCCCAAAAGCCAGGTTGAATTTAAAATTATTTGCCTTACTTGGGGCTTCTAAACTTGAAACCCGGCACCAGATTCATCGAGATCATTACGAAGAATTGATCAAACTCATAGGAGAGAATACAGCGATCTCCGGTGGAATTACTCAGCAGGATGTTTTAAAAACATTGGAAAATCTTTTTCTGGGATTTCAACGGGTGGGTGGACAGCGAACCTGGTGTGCTCAGAGCTTTTTACCCATTTGCCCTCAGATGATTGCGGGGGAAACCATTTGGAAGGAGACAAAGGCAAAACAAGATAATGTCGAAACATGGCAAGAAATAATTGAGAATAAAGGTTATCTGCAATCCAGTCAGCAAGTTTTTCTCGCCCGGGGCGGAGAAGTTTTGTATTTGCAAATTTGCAATGCATTGAGAATATCAGTGGAAAATATTCAGGCCTGGGTTATCGCTTTAAACGGAAACCAAGCCCGTGGGGAAGATGAACTCATTCCTGAAAAATTAAGAGATGCCCTGTCTTCAGGAATTGATAGGGCTTTAAAGGACTGCCCATCTGGTTTGGGACTTTTGGCTACTTTTATTGAGCAGGGGGTGGATCAGGAAACCAGCAAAGGGACGGATCAGGATAGCCATGGACAGACCAGATATACCAATTGCGGCTGGTGCCCCGAGGAAACCTGGAAAGAAGGGTATTTATTTGCCGTTGACCTGCTGCGGATTTGCCGGGCAGGACTTGATCCTGTTGAGCGTCTTTCCCTCATGGAAACGGCCTGTGCTGTTCAAGTGCTGCGAACGGTATGTGCCCAGAGTGCTCGGTATGATAATAATTTTACAAACGGGGGAGCCGGACCCCTGGGATACGTATGGGCCGTTTCCGATCCCGATGGACAGAACAATGTGTTGAAACGGATTTCCAGACGAAGCGTTGAAACCAATCTGCTCAGAATACAGAGGGCTGTTCGTCATCCGGATATTAAGGATAATGTGGCGGCCCAGAAAAGATATGCCCAGAAAAATGGGAAAAAATGGACAGACCCATACAAAGAGGCGGATACTCGTTACGGGTATAAGCTTTTTTTAACCCTTGCAAAGCGGTTGGGATTTATGGTTCCCCGCCGAGGGCCAGGGGCAAGATTTGTTCTCACTGATCATTTGCTCCGCTATCTGGTGTTGACCATTGTCAGGCCAGGCATGAGAATGACTTATGATTCTTTTTTGGAACAGGTTTTTTTGCGATTTGGCATGGCTCTGGGTGGTAAATATTTAAAACAGGCCTGTGAATGGACTGGGGTATATCCTCCAGCAGTCCTGAATGGGGATGCCGATCAATGGTTGGTGGACATGCTGGAAGGTGCCGGTGTTCTGGTGAGATTATCGGATTCATGTTCTATGGTTAAAAATCCTCTGGGAAATGGGAGACCTTAAAATAAATGCAGTATATTTCATTTAGTGTTTGCGAATATATCAAAGCACAGGTTGAAAGGTACAAAACAAAAGAAAATTCTGGCAAGGCGCTGATTGTGTTGCCCAGTTTTTCAGCCGGTATCATGGTCGGTATAGGAAAAAATTTTGAAAATCAGATTTTGCCCATGGTGGATCAATTTGTTTATAAAATTGCCAAACCCCTGTGGAAAGAATGGGAATTATCCGACAGTCCCCAGGAGAGAGCATGCCTTGAGGAGGCCCGAAAAAAGGACTGGTTGGATAATTTGGGAAACTTGACCCATTACAGGAATGAGGGGGCAGGGGAGCAAGACAGGACAATGGCTGTTATTCTGGGGGGCATGGACCATGTGACCGATGCCGGGAGTCTTTCCGATTTTCATTGTTGTGAAGTTCAAACCATCTGGCAGTGGCCCCATGGCATGAACACCAGCTTTGATATTTGGATTAAAAAATGCCTGAACGATAAAAATATTGCCTATGAAGAGGATACCCCAGATCATTTTGACGAGGTGCTCAAGGCACTGCTGACCCGGGTACCTACGGATATTTTAAGAATCAGTGAATTCCTGGACAGCCTGGACCTTTCAGGAGCCCAGGATGGAAGGGATGCAGAACAGATTTTGCTCAAAGGTCTGGGGTTTTTCGGCCTTCCTGATTTTAAAGGATTCAGGTTCGGAGGGCGGCAGAAATTTGCACCTTTTGTAGAGACAGCTCTGTCCTTTTTTTCCTATGCGATGTTTTTAGAAAAACGACCAAGAGATAATGCCATAAAGGCCGTAAAGGGATACCAAAAAAAATTGGCTAAGGAGAATCGCCTCTCTGATGATGATCTGATTGGGAATTATTCTTCTGATGATGAATTCCTAAATGATTTGGCAGATTACATCAATGAGGGGGACAAAGAAAAAAAAACTGCCCTGTTGGAATGTGATTTTACCATTATCCGGGATAAAATATTAAAATATAAAGCAAAGAAAAAAAAAGACGATACCCCTCCCAAAATCAAAAAATTGGGGACAGATCCCCTTGAAAGTGTGCTGACCGGTCTGTGGCTTACCCTTGGCGTATTCAAGAAAGAATTGGAAAAAGAGGGGGGTCTTGCCCAGGATGTATTAAAAAAAATCCATATTAAATCCTTTCTTTTCAAACATGATTGTGATGGGGATAGCCAAAACCAAAAAAATGAAATTGCCATATTCTCCCTAAAGAGGGTTATCGGAGGCATAGATCATTGGCTGAACGAGTATATTGAAATTTGCGGCGGAGTTGAAGATGAGCTGGTAATGGTGGTTTCCGAATTAATCAATGATGATATGGATTTTCAATATTCCGCTGTTGCCGAGCCCGTCCTTGGATTTCAAATCACTATTGAATTCGGTGAAGAAGGCGGCTCTGTCAATCAACGGTTTTATTTGCGCCTGCCTGAAGCCTCTCCCTTCAGAATAGCTGTTGAGCTTTTCCAGAGCGCATGTGGCCAACTTAAGGATAGTTTTAAAATACCTGTTTTCTCTATACCTTATTTTGATGAACTGATGCTGGCAAAGGATGAGGAAGAAGCCCATCGGGTACTCATGCACGGGATAAGGGAAGAAAATACCATTGCTGACTTTTTAGGGCCGGTTTTGGCCGATTTGCAGCCCGGGGAAATAGAGTTTGGCGATCGCCTTAAGGCCTTGTCCCATGCCTACCAAACCTTTATTTCCCATGCCGCAAAAAATGGCCTTTATGGGGCGTTAACTGAAAAATGGGATGCCCTTCGTCGTTCCCTTGACGAGACCTTTGATATGTACCTTGATAAGGACAGCTCGCTTGAAAGGGATAGAGGAGGTATATTGGCCAGGGCATTTCTAATGGTCAATGGAGGGGCGTCACAGGATGGGGTAAAATGGATCTGGCAGCCCTACGAGTCCGCTGCTGCCGTGACTGTTCTGCATCCTGCCCTGTTGGAACTTGTCCATGCCCGGATCAGGTATTTGTTTGATTGTTTTAATGCAGAATCCAAGCGGCAGCTTAAGACAACGGAAAGTAAATTTTTTAAAAAATCCACTTGGGATTATTACTTGGATCTGGCAGCCATTAAAATGCCGCTTTGCGGTCTTTTAAAGGATGATGATCTGGTATTTGAAACCGCCATCCGGGGGGAAAACCTCTTGCATCGAATCGGCGGGGTAAAAGATTCAGAGGCAGCCTTGTCTACCCGGCTGCTGCTTAGATATGATGCATTTGAAGATGATGATATTTCAGACCGGGAAATGTTTCATGAAACCCGTGAATCCCTGATGCTTTTCCGCATATTTAAAGATTATTGGAAGATACATCCCCATGCAAATGATGGGATTAGCCTGGCTGTGTATCAAAACCAGGACATGCAGCCGGTGATCGCGGCCATTGATCAGTTTATCAACGATGATGAACGGAAAGAAAAAAGTTCCGATTCTATTTACCATGTGTCTGTGACCTTGTTTTCCGAATCCAGTGATGACACGGGGGTCCGCCGGTGGATAGAACAATGGAAAGAACGGTGGGAAGCTGCGGAGAACCATGCCAAATTTGCCCATTACCGAACTTGTCGGCTTTCTATATCCCACAGGATCGTTACACCGGATGATAATTATGCTCAATTCATTCGCATCATCAATTCCAGCCTTGAAGCCGATATTGCTATTTTAAGCCATTTTATTAGTGCCGGAGTGAAAGGAAACCGCATAGAAAAGGTGCCGGCCTATGATGTCACGTCACGGCCCATACAATTTCCTGTTCTTGAAAAGGCATCCTGCGCTTTCCAGGAGAAACGGCATGCAGATGAGCGATTCAGGGTTCTCAGCAACCGACAGTTCAGGGCGGCAACCAAACACCTGGAGACAATGGCCCGTTTAAAAGAGATGGAACCAGGAAATCATATTGCTCTTGGAAGGGGGGACTTCAGCCCCTGGCGAGGCGTAATCAATGCCCTGCACAAAAATGTGGAATGGGTGGCCTGCATTGATTCAAACATTGATGAACAATTGCTAAAAGAAACCTGTGACGAAAATGTAAGGGATTTGATCGGGTTCGGGTCTGGTGTGGGTTCCCATGGAGAGGCAAACTATACCATTTCAACAGAACAATTTCATTTTTCTGATTTACTCCACAAGCTAAAAGCCGCTATTTTAAATGTGGTAGAAGGATGGTCTGATCAGGATCATGTCCAGGCTGCACAATTTGCCATTGAGCAGGCAAAGAGTTTGTCTGGACTATCCCTGATTCGGGCAACCGGGATGAGCCGACATATTCATGATGTCATGGCCTATGCTCTTGCTCGAAAAAAATTCAGCAATACTGGGGAAAATTTGTGTGATCAATTTATTTCCCTGGATGCCTACAGGCATTGGTTTGATAATGCCCAGTCCAATATGAGACCGGATATACTCTGGTTGACTGCTTCAATTACGGCCGAGGGCATATTCCATCTTGATATGCGAATTATTGAATGTAAATTTGGTAAAAAATCTGATATGCATTTGGAAAAAGCCAGGGAACAGGTGGATTCTGGACTGCGCCATTTGATTCCCTCTTTTATGCCCCGCCAGGAAAATGATACCCAGGAAAGGCCCGATGCCAGGTATTGGTGGCTCCAACTTCACCGCTTGATTGCCAGTAAGTCACGGGTAAGCAGTAAGCAAAAGGGAGAAACTTTGACAGCCCTGGAGCGGCTTGTGGATGGGGAGTATTCCATTTCCTGGGGAGGTGCTTTTTTTACCTGCTGGACCAATGTGGATACGGAAAGTCGGCAGAAATCTTCCTGGACCTTTAACTTCAGGAACCACTCTTTGGATATTCTACATGTGGCTTTGGGCAGCCAAGAGATGAAAAATCTGTGTTCTGGAAATTATGAGGATGCATTTGACTGGGGTGAGCGTATAGTTTCCTATGAGTATAAAGTCAATTCCCCTTATCGAAAACATGATCCAGCAGATGAAGTTGATGATCTGGGTGAATCAGATGATGACACTGAACGCGATGGGGATGATTGGAAGTCGGATGAAAGCTCAGGTACTGATAAGCCAAGCCAGAAGGAAAAGGATTTGGATGATCCTTCTACAGAAGATCCAATAGCACCGGTTAATACTGATCCCTTGGGCATACCGGATCGTATCTTCCTTGGATACTCTGCAAATGGTTCCCGTCAGATATTTTGGGAATTCGGCCATGATGAACTCAATAACCGGCACATGCTTATTTTTGGTAGTTCAGGAATGGGAAAGACATATACCATACAATGTCTGCTCAATGAATTGGGAAGTGCCGGGCAAAACTCATTGGTCGTGGACTACACCAACGGTTTTTTGCCCGATCAGCTGGAAGAGGTCACAAAAAAATCGCTTGCTCCTGAACAGCATATTATCCGGCAGGCGCCTTTTCCAATTTCACCGTTTAAACTCCATGAGCAAATGATCGGAAATTTTGCCAGTAAGGATACCTATTCCGATGTTGCCAAACGGGTCGCAGCCATTTTTAAAACGGTCTATGATTTGGGAGACCAGCAATTCAGTGTGTTGTTTGATGCCATTATAACTGGGATGGAATCCCATGAGGACGGTTTGAAGCTGGACGATCTTTTGGATGTTTTGGAGGATTATATAGAAGATAAGAAACATAACAAAAGCACTGTTCAGTCCACCTTAAGTAAATTAAAGCCCTTTGTGATGGGTAAACCCTTTACTTCTGATGCAGAGGGGATGGGATGGAATCGTTTTTTTGAAGATCAGGACTGCCGCTGTCATATTTTTCAATTGGCTGGCTTGGATATGCATTCCTGGCGCCTGGTCACCGAATTTATTCTTTGGGATCTATATGCCTTTGTCCGGGGAAAGGGAAATAAGAACATGCCCAAGGTGGTAGTACTGGATGAGATTCAAAACCTTGACCATCGGGAAGAGTGCCCCTTGGCTAAATATTTGACTGAAGGACGGAAATTCGGATTGGCTCTGGTTTTAGCGACCCAAACACTGAGCAACCTTGCCAATGACCAGCAGAGCAGGCTTTTTCAGGCTGGACATAAATTGTTTTTTAAACCTGCTGATACTGAAATGAAAGAGTATGGAACCGTGCTGCAAAATGCCACGGGGGATACCTCGAAAACCTGGATTGATCGGTTATCAAAGCTTAAAAAAGGGGAGTGCTACTCCCTGGGGCCATCACTTGGAGATGATCAGAGTTTAAAACAGGTTGCCGTAAAAATTAGTATTACTGCCATGGAGGATAGAGGTTTTAATGGCTGATTCAAAAAAGAATAATCGCCTTCCCAAGAATTTTCACAAAACCTTTATACCGGAAAGACGATATATAAAGGCTATACTACAATTTGCCTCTGCCGGAAAAACAGGGGATGTTCAGTCCATTGCCAAAGCAACGGGAATCCCCACAGGAAAGTCCAGCGGCAAGGTTATGCCAGCAATTGATTACAGCCGGGGAATGGGGCTGATAACCCTGTCTGAATCTTCAAAACAAAAATCCGTCAAAGAACCCAGTCTTACGCCATTTGGGAGGATTGTATTCCTTGAGGATCCCTTTTTAAAAGAACCGGTGACCCAGTGGATTGCTCACTTGAATTTATGCGGGCCATTCCAAGGGGCTGATATTTGGCATCAGGTCTTTTCCCTTGGGGCACAAACTTTGGGCTCTAAATTTAAAAAAGAGCAATTGGTGACATATCTGCAGAATGTTTACGGCCTTCAAAAGAAAAATTTGATGGGACCTATCATCCGGATGTATGACGACCCTGCTTCATTTTCTGCCTGCGGGGTATTGGTAGAAAAACAAGGTATAGTTCATCGGAAAACCGCACCCATCAGTGAAGAGTATGCATGGGGATACGGGGCCTGGATTCTGGAAGCCATGGAAACGTTTTTCCCCGGAGAAACCCAGGTGACCGTTACTGATCTTGATCGAAAAACCGGATGGAGAACCCTTCCGGGGTGGGGAATTGATGAATCCCAACAAATACTAAAATTACTTGAACAAAAGGGAATTTTGACCGTTGAACGTCATATGAATCCTTGGATTATACAGAGCACGGAAAACTGCAGTAATGTATGGAAAAAATTCTATGATGATTTGATCTGATAATACTTGCCGGAGACGAACCATGAAAAAAACAATAGGTGATTTAGTAAGATTTCAGGACGAGCGACTCTTTGAGGGTGCCGTTAATTTAGACTGGCTGAATGAAAATCCGACACGGGCGGATGAGGCAGCTTCCGCCTTTGTTTTTCACGGGCCGACTTACCATGGGGTAACCCAGGAAGAAGTAGATGGAGCCCATGGTCACAGCCTTCAGGACACGGCAAGTTTTACCCATTCCATTATTCGATCCTGTGTGGGACTTTCGGAAAAGCCTTTTACCCTGGCCATTGCCGGGTATGGAACCGGTAAATCTCACCTGGCCCTGACCCTGGCCAATTTGCTCGGTAACCCTGGGACCCCGACATCGGAAACGATTATTCAGGGGCTTAAGAATGCAGATAAATCCTTGGGGAGCCAGATAGAAAAATTGGTCCAGGATATGGGCAAACCCTGCCTTGTTCTTTCCCTGAACGGAATGGAAAACTATGATTTGACGGCTGAAATGAGTCATCAGATTTTAGATCAGGTGCAAAAACATAATGCAGATACCGGCCCCATGGACAACCTTCGGCCCCGGTTCTCAGAAGCGGCCAGCCGGGTGAAGATAATGGCCTCAAGCCCGGAGCTGGAACAGGCCCTTTTAGAATGTACGGACTTACAGGACACAGAGACCATACTCCGGAAACTTGAACTTCAGGATGAACAGACCTATGATGCCCTGTATCCTCTTTTTGAGCAAAAAGGCTTGAGAATTTCTGTTCATGGCGGTGAATCTCTAAAAGACCTGATTGATGTGGCATGCAGGGCATATTGTGGGGTAGAAGCAGACAAGCCTTTTTCAAGTCTGCTGGTACTGTTTGATGAATTCGGACGTTATGCTGAATTTGCCACCATGAAGCGCCAAATTGCCGGTTCCGGAGTGTTGCAGCACCTGTTTGAAGGCATCCAAAGCCACTCGGACAAAGCTACCTTTGTGGGATTTGTTCAGTTTGAATTGAATTCCTATGTGCAGCGGATTGCCCCGGAATTTAAAAATGATATTATCCGAGTGATTACCCGGTATCAAAATGCGGATAAATCCTATCTAAGTACCAACCTTGAGACCTTGATCGCTCATTTGATTGAAAAAAAATCATCTGAATATGAGGATTGGTTTGATGGGGACCAGAGCCGACAATCTTCCCTACAGATTAGAGAAGCCATTAACAAGAATTTCCCCATATCCTTGCAGCATCATCTTTGGACGGATACAGAACAATTTCATACTGTAATCCGCAAAGGATGCTGGCCCCTATCTCCGTACGCGGTTTGGCTACTTTATTATTTATCCTCTGCCGGAAAGCACCTTCAAGAACGTTCTGCCCTCTCACTGCTTTCCAATCGGATAAAAGCCCATCTTCATAGGCCCGCAGTTATAGGGAATCATTTGGTTGAATTGACAGCAACTGATTTGTGGTCCGAGGAATTGCTTCAGGAGTTTATCGGGTCAGAGGAGAGCGGGCAGCAAGGAACCATTGCCCATTCTTATTCCACGGTTTTCAACAAACACGGTAATAAATTAAACACCAACCAAATGGTTATTCTTCAGGCCATTGTCTTTTCATCAAAAATTGGGCTTTCTGTAATGGATAGAGACCATGCAGAATCATCCATCAGCAATCTGACCGGATTATCACTTTCAGAAACCCAGTCGGAACTGAAAACGCTTCAAGATGAATTCAATATTATTGAATGGGATAAAAATTTTCAACTTTTTGATATCCTGGGCGACGCAGTTCCCCGTACCCAGTTTCTTGCCTTCTTACGACAACGGGTTGCCAGTACATTTGACGAACAAGGGAAATCTGAACTTTTCGCCGGACACATATCCAAGTGGTGCGATAATATTGGAGATCTCGAGTGCGATTTTTCTGAAATAAATGACATATCAACCAAAGAGTGGGGGTATCAATTTGCGGCTTCAAATCTTCTAACCCTTGAAAAACACATTGAATTTGCTGCAAATAATTGGAGCAAATCTCTTGGGGTTACAGAAAAAAGAGGGGCCGTGATTTATTGCTATGTCGGTCCGGGTGAAGAGATTCAACAGATAAAAGTCAATACTTCACGATGGCTAAAGAGTTCGGCAAAGCAATGGGGGCAGAAAGCTCTCCCTATTTTTGTGGTTTTGATTGATGATGAAACCGGAGATATTGGTAGAATGATGGCTGAACTTGCTGTTTTAACAGATTCAATCACTCAACAGGACAAAGCTCGTTTCGGCAATTTAATTGGCTCCCATGAAGAAAAAACTCGTCAACTATTGGCCAAATCAATGGATATGGCTGTTAAAGAAAGACATTACTTGATCGGTCTGAAAGAGGATTTAAAGGTTCGTAGACTGGGCCGGTTAGGATCGGAATTATTTTCGGCCGTTTATAAAAAACCCTTACCGTTTCCCTTTGACGGGTACTCAACAAAAAGCGGCAATGCAGCGGGTTCCTGTCATCAATTTACCCTGGAATTGTTAAATGGTAAATTAGATCATCAAACCTGTAGTTCCAAGGCAGCCAAAGACAGAAATCGTTCCCTTAATGTGTTGAATTATTGTTGGGATTGTTTCAACCGCGCCAATGGAGCAGTGGTGATTCCAAGGGAACCCGTAGCCCATGGTATTGTCATGACATGGCGGAAAAAATTAGATGCCGATGACCAGCAGTTTAAAATAGCTGATGAATTGCGAGCAGCCTGTCTGCCGCCTTTTGGGGCGAATCTGGCTTCAGTAGGCATGCTGTTTGGTGTATTTCTATCCCCCCGTCGGGACAATGTGTTTGTTGTTGCCGATGACGGTGCCCGGATGGATGTAGGACAATGGCTTCAGCAGGACTTATTCAAAGGCAAGGAAAAAACAATTGATATTGATAAAATTGGCAATGCTGAAATTATCAACATCGGGGAAAATTCAGCTGAGTGGGAAAATTTGCTTGAAGATTGGGAGCAGGAAGAAACCCACCAAGGGAGATTTCAATTTTACAAACAGGCCTTGGAACTTAAAGACAGGATTCCCATCACTCCAACGCTGACTTACAAGTTTGTACATCTTGAGGATATCACAAAACAATCCATTTCAGCCATGGAAGGGATAAAAAGTAAAAAGGATACAGCCTGGGATAAAATAGACACTGGGGTTCGCAGGAAAAACGGTACCACCATTATTTGGGGGGCGGCGGATATGACGCTATTGCTGGCGAAAATGGAAAATGAAGAACCAGCCTGGATTCGCCAGGAGAAGGCGGACCTTGAAAAGGATATAGGCCGTGCCCGGCAAATTGTGATTGATATTTTCCCCGGCTGGATGCCAACCCAAACCCTGAGAACTGACAATCCTGAACAAGTCGGTAATTTCAAACATCTTTTAGGAGTTAAAGTTTGTAAAAATCTTACCCTTCTTAACTTGCCTGAAGAAGCAGAAGAACTAAGAAAATGGGTTAGTGATCAGGTTCGTAACTCACAAACCCAGGCTGAGGCCGCACGTTTGGTCCAAGATGTGGATTCTTGGTTAACGGAAAACAGTGAAGTTTTTCGTATCATCAGAATTGCACAGATAAGAAGCTTGCTCGTTCCGGGTAAAGAATTTGAAAAACGTCTGCAAACGATTGCCCGGAGGGTGACTCTCACAGAATTGGATGACATCAGAACACGTATTGCATCTTTTATAAAAGATTTAAAAGAGGCTGAATCTAAATTGAGTCAAAAGGCGAATGACTTATGGGATTCAAAAATTTCCTCCTATAAAGATATTTCACCATTGATTCAAGATGTTAAAGGATTGATGTTGACCTATGAAGGGTGTAAAACTGATTTAGAGGATTTGGACTTAATGTCCTTGGCTTTAAATATCTTTCATGACGCTTACAACAAACTATATGACCCTTCTTTAACCTGGGGAAAATATAGCAATCTGTCAAAATTTGTTAAATCAGATGCCGAGGAACGATATGGTGATAATGATTCACCTCCCTGGGAAATTCAAGATACTTTAGAGGTGTTTATCAAAGAAGTGTCGGAGTCCCGTAAAATAAATGGGAAAAAATGGTTGGACAAATTTGAAGCAAGGGAAAATGATATCTATTCCATGACTGTTAAAGAAGCCGATGCATTGATGCTTAGATTGCAATCTCCTCCACCGGTATTAACCGAAGATCAAAGGAAAAAAGCAATGAAGATTGCTGAAAAAGCGAAATTTAGATGTCAGGAGCTTGAAATAGACTGGTTGGTGCAAAAATTTGAAGGGCTTGCTATTGAATCAAAAAAAATATTTTTAGAAAAAATTGAAAACAGAAAATGATCAAAACCAGGTGCGGGACTTACCCGATTTTTTATTTTTGAATCTCTTCTTTGCATTTTTGATAAACAAATTCAGGATCAAGGTCAATACCGAAAGGCCATTCAATTGTGTCAAAGCTAACTTTTACTTGCTGGAATATATCATGATCTTTGAGATGACGAAATACACCGAAATCAAGAAATGGTTTCATATCCAGTGTTCCGGTTTCACCGTTATCGAAAACGATTGAAAGAATGAATTCTTCACCTGGATCAACTTTTTTTACTGACGGATACACAACGATATTTCCTTATTTAAGAGGTTGTATTTTGAATGGCTGTTCTGAATTCATGATTAGCTGCCAGTTTGCCATTAATTCTT
>Ga0208900_1001059_pt1 | contig 15601 bp, 12 predicted proteins | sample AntAceMetag02UKK_FD_184763 | JGI IMG/M metagenome (GOLD analysis project Ga0208900, IMG submission 184763) | Saline lake microbial communities from Ace Lake, Antarctica - Antarctic Ace Lake Metagenome 02UKK (SPAdes) (version 2) | ecosystem: Environmental > Aquatic > Non-marine Saline and... | reverse complement strand
GTGAGTATTACCACCTCCATCCATTTATGTTCCTGTTTGAGCAGCTTTAAGGTCTCTTCCCCTGAAATTCCCGGCATTTTTAAATCCACAAGGGCAATATCGATGGGATTGTTTTTTGCGGCCTCAATGGCCTTTTCGCCTCTGTTAACTGCAATTACCTTAAAATCCCTTAATTCAAGGCTTCGGCTGATTGAGTTCAAAAATTGTTCTTCATCGTCCACTATCAAAAGATTTATTTTTTCTTTTTCCATGATCTCATTCCTTCCTATATTATAGGGTGCCAATTCCCATCCATTTCCAATAACCAAAGAATACCCATGCCCACAACACGATCATGCTTAGAACAAAAACAGCAGATCCATGAATGAAAAAATCTTTCATGGTAACAAGCTGTTCTCCGGTTTCAGGATCCTTTGCCATACTGTAAACAATTGCGTTATTTGGTGTGCCGATGACCAGCATGTGGGCAAAGGAGGAAGCAAATGCCGTTGCAAGTCCCACCATGACAGGCGATGTCCCGGAAAGGGTGGCCATTGGCACGGTGATGGGGCCTACGGCAGCCACTGTGGCGCCGTCGCTCATAAAATTGGTTAAAATACCGGTGATAAAGCTTGTGGACATGCACAGCCCGGTTCCGCTTCTCAGGAAGTCAGGGAGTATGGCAATAAGACTGTTTGCAAGCCAAAGAGCGGCACCTGTGGAGGCAAGCCCGACTCCCATGGCGCTTGCAGAGGCATATAGCGCCACCACATCCCAGTGAATCCCGTTGATGTCTTTCCAGCGAAGGATGCCCAGAATATTTAAAAGAACCAGACATAAAATAATGGGTCCCCCCATCCCCACCTTACCTGAAAGGAAAATCCATAAAAAGATAACCAGTACCAGCACGCCTGCAGACTTATACTCATCCATTGTCATTTTGCCGATTTTTTCCCCTTCTCTTTTTACCGCAGCAGCAATATTAACATTTTTAACCTTGATGCTGTTTCTAAAAGTAAAGAGGAAATATCCTGCAATGACCAATGCCATTACCGGCACAAAGGGAAGCCCCATTTTTACCCATTGGCCAAAGGAGATGTCGACTCCGTAATCTGAAAAAATTCCCAGCATTACAGCGTTTCGTCCCCCGGCGGCAGGTGATCCGGGCCCGCCGATATTTGCCGTGAAGGTCAGCAGTAACATGAGCATGATAACCAGACTTTTGTCTTTTTTTAATCCGGCGGCTTTAATGGTTCCCATGTACACTAGCATTAAAATTGGTGCAATAAAGGCCACCAGGGCATGTTCGGAAAGAAACGAGGCGGTCACTGCCAGAAGGGGTGCAAAGATAAGGGCAAATTTACGAAGGGAGGTGCTGGTTCCCAGAAGAAGAATTCCGATCCGCCGATCCAGTCCGGTTTTGCTGATGGCTGCGGCAAAGGCAAGGACACCAAAGATAAAAATAACCGAATCCTTTGCATAGGCCTTGGCAACCATGCTGGGGGGGAAAATTCCGAAAAAATACATGAACACTCCCACAAGAAGGGCGGTAATGCCGATGGGGATAGCGCCTGTTGCCCAGAAAAGAGCGGCAACTAGGAGGGTTCCAAGCATTACCTTTGCCCTGAAGGCAATTTTTTTCACATCCGGAGCTGTTCGAATGATCTTCCCATCTGCTCTTTTTGTCTGGGTATATAATTTTGCTTTTTCCCCATAGTATTCTGTAATTGTCTGGCCGTTTTCCATTTTTTGATATTCTGCATATCCGGCAATGCTTTCGTTGAGATTACCGGTCTTTTTTGCAGACAAAAAGCCTGTCAGGTTTTGGGGGGTGGGCATCAGTATCATGGCCAGAAAAAGAACGGCCCCAAGGAGGATGATGCCCGGACGGGCATTTTGTACACCGACAAGCCAGCTTTTCATGCTGGTTCTCTGAACGTCTGGGATTTCATTTCTGGCCATTGCGTAGATCCGTTCTTCACTGGCTGCATTGATCTGGGCAATTAAGTCATCAATGGCGCAAGGTTTTTCCACGTAGGAGAACACATCAAATTTTCCGGTAACCCGGGCCGACTCAATACTTCCATGGCCTGTGTGCATGATGACCTGAACTTCGGGCCTTAGTGTTTTTATTTCCTTTAAGGTTTGAATCCCGTCCATGCCGGGCATTTTCTGGTCAAGGACCACCACCTGCGGATTCTCGTGCCGTATTATTTTAATGGCATCTTCACCGTTGCTGGCATCAAGAACATGAAAACCCCTGTTAGACAGCTGTTTTGCCAGATTCTCCCGGAACCGGTCTTCGTCATCTATCAACAGCACCTTTATGTTTTGATTCTTGCCGTTTCCTGATTTTTGTTCTCCCATGGGCTTTCCTTTTTGTTAAAGTATAAAAAAATAGGGTTTTATCATGACCTGTGAATCGGAAGCGATATGGTAAATGAACTGCCAGTGCCTTCAAGAGACTGAACATCAATCATTCCGCCAAGTGATTCTATAATATTTAGCGAAACACTAAGGCCAAGGCCGGTTCCTTTCCCCACTTCCTTTGTCGTAAAAAAAGGATTGAATATCTTATTAAGCTGTACAGCAGACATTCCTTTCCCGGTATCTTGAATCGTAATTTGTATGTCCTGGGCATTCCTAATTGTGGTAATGGTGATTTTTCCAGGACCTGAAATGGAATCTCCTGCGTTGTTCACGAGATTTAAAAAAACCTGGAGGATCTGGTCATGATCCAGCATAATTTCCGGCAGGCCAGGATCATAATTACGTTTGATTTTTATATCTGCCACCTTAAATTCCCGTTCCTTGAGCCCGGCCATTACTTCATCCAAGACCTGATTTATATTACAGGGCGCATATGTTGGCTCATGCTTACGCCCAAAAGCCAGAAGCTGTCTTGTGATGGTTCTTGCCCTGAAGGCTGCCGAATCAATGGTATCAATCTCTTTGATAATTTCTTCAGGACTGGGGTTAAGGTTAAATTCAGGATTAAGCATATCCCGAATAACCCCACTGGTTGAAACGATTATGGCCAGGGGGTTGTTGATTTCATGGGCCACCCCGGTTGCAAGTTCACCGACCGAAGCAAGCTTTGATGCATGAAAAAGTTGATGCCTTAATTCGTCTTTTGATTCGACCATTCCCAGGGCATAGTTTATCAGCCGGCTGTTTGCAAACCATATTCCTGCGGCAATGCCAAAGAAAACAATGGCAAGGAGAATGGTCATGGTACGTCTGCTTTCATACATCCGGGCATGGGCAATATTCAAAGGCTGCCTGACAATAAGTGCCCAGGGTGTTTCTTTCAACCATGCAAAACCAATGAGGATGGGATCACCATTATCGTTGATTTCCATTACCCCCGACTGAATCGTTATGGGCGGAATATACTCGCTTTTGCCAAGCAATTGCCCCCTTGAGGGATCGACAATTTGATATAGCCCTTCTTTATTAATTAAGGCAGATTCAACCTTTTTTTTGTTACTGATGGATTGTAAAAAACTATGGAATTTGTCAGGGTCCAGGGTGGACCGCATAATATACGGTTTCCCATCAATTATTTGCCTGACGGCAATGGTAAAGTGGGGTTTTTCCCTGAATCCAAGATAAATATTACTGATATAATAATGACGTTCCTGGTTCACCAGGGTTTTAAACCAGTTTTCATTGCTGTAATCTTTGTCCTTAAGGCCGGAAAAGGCCCCGGCATATCCTGTCTGAATACCCTTGGTATTGAGAAACCCGACATCGATAAATGCATCATTGACCTGCTTTAAATCCCTAAGATAATTTTGCATTCTATTTTGGGAAGGATTTAGATTAAAATCAACGCTGTGAAAAAGGCTGAAAATATTAACAACCCGTTCCTGGAGGAAAAGGTCTATGGTGTTTTTCTGAGAGTTTGAAAGGGCTTCGAGATTGAGCCGTCCGGTATTTTTCAAAGTAAGGTTAAACTCGAATTGAAAATATGCAAAAAATACTGCATAGGGTAGCATGAAAGCCGCCATGAGTCCCATTCCAAATCGAATTTTAAGTTTTTTAAAATAGTGTTTTCTTTTATCGGTTTGTGTACTGATCGTTTCTCATCATCCACCAGCATTATGTTTATCTTTGGCATTTACTATTTTCCTTTCGTATAATTGGCAAATCCTGATTTGGCCAGTTATCTTTATTAGAAAACAGCAATCTTTATGCCAAAAAAAAATGACCGGTAAAAAGATATAACTATCTAAAATATAAAAAATTATTTTTTTTTATGGAAATGGATCTGCTGAAAAACAGGCCATTGTGTCAATATTTTTTACAGATTGTAAACGGGACTTAGGATACGGGGATAAAACGATCGGCCAGGGCATCATATTTTGATGGACAAGAAGTGGTGAAATCTGAAATAGATTTTTCATGGCGGCCAATGAGAAGGGCGGTTGCATAAAATCGAAACAGCTCCCAGGGGTTGTCTTGGGAGTGGGAAAATTGTGAAACAAGGGTTTTTTGTGCCGCTGGGGAACCATATTTTTTTTGCAGCAAGGCTATTTCCTCCCCAAGGAGAAATGCAATGATGCCAGTCTTTACGGGGTGTCGTCCCACAAAACAAGCAACGGCAGCCAAGAAAAATGAGATAGCGCAGCGCTTTGATTCTGCTACCACTCGCTTGTTGCAAAATTCCAGGTGGGCCGCAAGTTTTTTTCTATAGAGCTGTTTTTGGTCAGCATCCAGGCTCCCATATTCGTCGGGTACAAATTTTTTTTTCAGATGCCGCATCACCGAAGGGATCATTTTTTTTCGTTGGTGCCTGGGCATGTCATCAAATATGGAAAAATACTCCCTAATACTTCTCATGCCAGGTGGCGTTAAGGCATCGGACCCATTATCTAACAGAATGGATTCCACCTGGACATCCAACAGTTTGGACAAAAAAAATGGTTTCTTCTCTTGTCCAATAACTTCAAGGGGTTTGAAATAATCAACCAGCAAGGCCTGTCTGCCAATTTTCTTTACGGGGAAGAAGGGTGTTTGTCGTGTGATAGGCAGTTTTTTATGGCCAAAGGGATGAAGACCACTTGTAAAGGTGGGAATGATGATGCAGACCCCTTCGGGGGTTATTTCTGTTCCATATCCATCGGTGATGGAGGGTTTGACAGAGATAAAATCTTCGTCTAATCCAGCCGGTATCAGCAGCTCCTTTGAGGCATGCTGCTTGGGTATAACCTCGTTTATCTGGGCTTCAAGGGCTTCAATCCGTGTGCGGTTCCGGTCGGTCTGGCTGACGGAAAGATTGATATTCATTTTTAACAGGGTTTTTAAAAGGGTTTCTTTCCCCCTTGGAATCTTGGTCAGCAAACTAAAAGCAGGAGGTGCATCCAGACCCGATAAAATAGTCCAAAGATCGTGGGAGCCGTCTGCCCAGTCCAGGGGATCAGATGCTCCGTACAATGCAAGGTCAGTATTCCCGGAAGCGGTGAGTTTTTTGAGGATTTTTTCTGTGGCATCTTTGGAAAAATGGGACCTGATTTTGGGCAATGCCCATTCATTGCAACGTCTGCAATAATTAGAGCACCCCGAGGTCATCTGAAAGGTAATAGCATTGGTAAATAAAAGGTCTTCTTGCCAGGGGAGTAGATGAATACAGGTTTTCCAGTTGTCATAGGCCACAATTCCTGGGTGGGCGGACTGTTCCCGTACATTTTTCCGGATTAAAGATTGCAGTCCTTGGTACTTGTCCAAAATTTTATTGGAACAATGGGTCTGGAGAAAGGGTTTAAATTTTTTGAATGCCACCTGAATTTGACGCAGATATTTCTCATCCGTTTCACCGAGGCAGTCTGATTTGTTTTCGGCGGTTTTTAAAATTAATTCATAAATGGTTTCTGCACAAGAACCATTGCGGGCATACACAGCCGCCAGAAAACTATTTTTTTTCTCTTCAAAAAAAGAATCATGGCCGCCCGAGAAAATGGCAGACCCAAATGATTCAGAAGGTTTTTTTGGCGTGTTCGGTTTCAAAATTTTTAATGATCCAGTTATAAAACAGGGTCTCTGCCCGAAAAAAAACAGGGGAACTCTTTAAAAAAAGCTCCCCTGTTTCATGTGTTAAGGTTTTGTAACTGCTATCCTTCCTTTATTTAAAGGATTAGCCGCGAACTTCTTCTTTAACCGTTGTGGCCAGTTTGAACAGAACCGTCAGGATGAGTAGTCCGGTGGCATATATCGCCAGGGTGACCATGATTTCCTTGCCCGTGGGGGCATACTCTGTCACATGGTGGAGAGGAGAGGGGACAAACCCGCCAGAAATCATACCCAGCCCCTTGTCAATCCAGGCACCAATGAAAATCATGGCGCAGGAGATGGGTAACAGGGTCTTATTGTTTCTCAATTTCGGGATGATCAAAAAGACGGCACCCAGGGTCATGAGAATAAATCCGGACCACATCCATGGCACCAGGGCATGGTATCCGTGGTATCCGAACAACAGATACTGCAGATGGGCCATGTGGCTGGGGATGCCCGAATAAAATACCACAAAACATTCACAAACAAAAAAGAACAGGTTGGCAATGATGGCCCAGCAGACAATTTTTGCAAGGGTCTGCATGGCGTCCCAACCCGGATCAAACTTGGTGAATTTTCTGATAAAGTAGCACAGGATAATCAAAAAGGCAGGACCCGCTGCAAAGGCAGATGCCAAAAACCTAGGTGCCAATACGGCTGTCAGCCAATATCCGCGACCGGGAAGGCCGCAATACAGATAGGCGGTTACCGTATGGATGCCGATGGCAAAAGGGATGGACAGGTAAATAAGCGGTTTTGTCCATGCCGGGGGTTCTACCTGGTTTCTTTCTGCTTCCAACACCTTCCAGCCAATGACAATGTTCAAAAACAGATAGCCGTTGAGAACCAGCATATCGTAGAACAGCATTGATTTGGGGGAGGGGTAGAGCAATACATTGAGCATCCGTGTGGGTTGACCTAGATCCACCACAATGAACAGCAGGCACATGATCAAACAGGCCACTGCCAGAAACTCACCCAAAATGGTGATCCGGTGGAAGCGTTCATAGTCATGGAGGTAATAGGGAATGACGACCATGACGCCCCCTGCTGCAACCCCCACAAGAAAGGTAAAGTTGGCGATATAAAATCCCCAGGACACATCCCGACTCATTCCGGTGGTCATCAGACCATTCATGAATTGGTCAACATACGCAAGTGCTCCGGCTCCCATGACTGCGAGCAGAAGGACTATCCATAACCAATAGTTTTTACTTCCTTTTAAAGCTATCTCAAGCATACTCGCCTCTCTTAAACGACATAGTAAACAGAGGGCTCTGTGCCCAGGGCCTGTTTACGTCTGATTGAATAATTTTCATTAAGAAGAACCCTGACTTCTGATTCAGGATCTTCAAGATCACCCACAACAATGGCGCCCTCAGAGGCTTCAACACAATGAGGTTGCTTCCCTCTGGCCAAACGTTCGGCACACAGATTGCATTTTTCAACCACTCCCTTGGTCCGGGTGGGAAATTCAGGTACGACTTCTCCAATAAAAGGCCTGGGATCCCTGAAGTTGAAACTTCTGGATCCATAGGGACAGGCAGCCATGCAGAATCGACATCCGATACAGCGATGGAAATCCATGAGTACAATACCGTCGGCCCGTTTAAAGGTCGCCTGGGTCGGGCATGCCTTGACACAGGGGGCATTTTTACAATGGTTGCAGGTGGCCAAAAAGGGAAGATGTTTAAATTTTTCTGCTAAAAATTCGTCTTCCTTGTCAGGAAACGCATTGTGAAATTCCTCTTCCCATATCCACTTGACTTCCTGTTTATGGTTGACAGGGCGGGTGTTGGGGAATTTGTCCTCGTCCACTTCATGGTTAAAGTCCGGTACGTTGTGGGCTTTGTGACACGCTTTTACAATATTTGCAGCCACTTCTTCGTTGAGCTTATTGGTATCAATTACCATGCCCCAGCGGTGGGCGGTCAGTGTTTCGTGATTTTTGCCTTTCACCGCCTGCGCAGTCCCATGGGAATCTGAAGCCGAAAAGGTCATTGCCGGAGCAGCACCCAATCCGATGGCAGCAATACCTGCTACTTTAAGAAAGCTTCTTCTGCTCTTTTCCATCATTGAATCTCCTTGGGGGTTGTGTGACATTCCCAGCAATAGGGATCTACCGATGCATAGGTATGACAGCTGTCACAAAATTTTTCTTTGTCTTCATGGCAGCCAAGACAGGAATTTTCCCCTGTGGAAAGGCTCATATTAAAGGTGTGACCGTTTTCCGCCGTATACAGTCTGTCTGCATCCCTGACAACGGAATCTCTCCATTCATCCAGCAAAGACATGTGGTTGGCTCTCATCTCATATTTGTCCAATACACATTTTTTGGCTTCCTTGGCCTTGGCGGAAAGAACGGGCTCGGGTGCTGCCTGGGTGGTGGTCACCATGTTGAACCAGACCGGAGTAAGTACGGCTATGACAAATATCACAAGTCCTGCGATAATGGTGTTTTTATTCATTATTCCTCCTCCTCCTCGAAACCCGGTAATGGTTCCATTCTCAGATCTTGGGTTCTATTGGTTTCACCTGGGAGAATCAAGGCATTTCCCACCATTTCATGGATTCCGTATACTTCTGCTTCCGGAACCCAATATTCACACAGGGTGGAAAGGGCGGCCCTGTCAATGGCACAGATGGTGGCCAGCGTGTTAACGCCATATTTTTCATGGACATGTTTGAGGGCATTGGCCCGGGGAAGCGCCCCTGCCATTCTCAATTCCATGTTTTCCCCGGCATTAAGACCTGCTCCGGAACCGCAGCAAAAGGTCTGCTCGCGGATGGTGTTGGGGGGCATTTCATAAAAACTATCACAGACATTCTCGATGACATATCGGGGTTCGTCCAAAAGGCCCATACCCCTGGCCGGGTTACAAGAATCATGGAAGGTCACGATGCGGTTGGCATTTCGAGACTTGTCCAGTTCCAGCTTACCGTGTTTGATTAAATCGGCTGTGAACTCGCAGATATGAACCATTTTGGTGGAGCGGGCATTTTCAAAAACCGTTCCTGTGATGGGGTTTACCGGTACTTCCATGAAATCGGCAGGGCCGTTCATGGTATCCATGTACTGGTTAATCACCCGCCACATGTGGCCGCATTCTCCGCCCAGTATCCATTTGACGCCCAGTCGTTTTGCCTCCAGATACATTTTGGCATTGAGGCGCTTCATGGTTTCGTGGGAAGTAAAGAACCCGAAATTACCGCCTTCAGAAGCATAGGTACTCCAGGTCACATCCAGGTTGTATTTATCTTTGAGATATTTGAACAGGATGAGGTACCCCTGGCAGGTGTATGTCCCTGGATCGGCGAATACGTCGCCTGAAGGGGTTATAAAGAGGATATCCGCCCCTTTTTTCTGGTATGACGGCTCACAATTGACGCCGGTAATTTCTTCAATATCTTCCACAAAGAAATCGAGCATGTCCTTGAAGGCATGGGGCTGAATGCCCAGGTGATTACCTGTCTGGTAGCAATTGGAAACAGGGGTGGCAATCCAGTCAATGTTCAGGCCGATGAGGTTAAAAAGCTCCCTTGCCATGATGGTGATTTCCGCTGTATCAATTCCATAGGGACAGAAAACAGAACACCGACGGCATTCAGTACATTGGAAAAAATAGTACCACATCTCCTTGAGTACGTCCAAGGTCAAGGGGCGACCGCCGCCGAGGCGAGCACCGCCCGGGATTTTGGATAGGACTTTTCCGGCAGTGGTAAAATCATTCCTATAAACGCTTCTTAAAAGCTCAGCTCTCAGGACCGGCATGTTTTTGGGATCGCCTGTGCCCAGGAAGAAATGACATTTGTCAGCACAGGCGCCGCAACGAACGCAGACATCCATGAATATTTTAAAGGTCCGAAAGCGTTCCAGTCTTACCTTGATGCCCTCATGGATAATCTGCTGCCAGTTTTCCGGCAGTTTCCAGTCGTCATCCAGAGGATTCCAGGATCTGGCATTGGGCAGTCCCAATGTTTCAACACTTTCAGCTTTTGCCGCATAACAATACATCCCGGGTCTGATCTGGACAGATTTGGTGGTGTCCATCCAATTGCCTGATCCCGGTCTATAATCTATCTTATTTAATGCTTCATCCGGTGTAAGTTCGTCAGACATTTATTACTCCTTCTTATCCACCGGCAGTCCGGCTTCAATCATTTTTTCTCTGAAGTGATCTTCATACTGTTCATAGGTATGGACATCCACATCATAGTCCCAGGGGTTCACGTGTCTCTTGGCCCGGGTATTGTTGGCCATGTTTCGCGTGGGGCTTAAAAATACGCCGCCTGCGTGCATGAGCTTGCTTGCCGGGAAATATGCGAAAAGAACACTCACCATAAAGACATGACCATAAAAAAGACCGCCCACCCCTTCAGGAATGACCGGTGCAAAGGTTGCAAGGCCCATGGTAAGGGTTTTGATGCCGATGATATCCACTTTGGTGAAATATCTCATGGCGATACCCGTGGCGGCAATGCCGATGATCAGGAACAAGGGAAAATAATCGGCTGCCTGTGAAATATAGGTAACCTTGGCATCAAAAATTCTTCTGCCCAGCAAAAACAAGGTGGCTGCCAGCAGGACCACGCCGGACAAAAATAATCCGGGCAGGCCCAATTGAACAATACCGTCAAAGTATTCCAGCCAGGTGAGACAAGACGGAACCGGGGAGGTAAAAAACCTGAAATGCCTGAGCAGAACGACCAGAAAAGAATAATGGAAGGCAAGGGCTCCCAGCCATAGAAAAATTTCCCATGAATAGGAGAGACGGTTGGATACATTCCGGTTAAATGCTGCCTTTGTGTTGCGAAACAGGGACCTGAAAAGAAAAATTTCAAGTACCATCCTCACAAAAACGCCGGAGGCTGTATCAGGGTTGTCAATGCAGTTCTGTTTTATCCAGGGTAAGGATTTCTGCTGGCCGCAGGTTGTGGGAATCCTGAACGGAACTGCAGATGCTGCCCATCCCATGACCTTGACAACAAAGCCAATCAGAAAGGCAAGAACTGCAAGGTAGGGAAATACTATCCCAAAGAACCACTGCATTCCCGCTCCCTCAACCCCTGTGTAGGCCACTAGGAAAAGCAGAAAAACAGTTGTAAGGGGGATCAAGTACTTTTGATTCATATTATAACCACCTCGTTATTTTTGTATGACAACTGTAAATTTTGTCATACATGTTAAGATTTTTTAGAGCCAAGGAGGTCTTCTTCCGTGAGCTCTGCTACTAAACCTGCCCTTTCAAAGGCCCTGTGAATGCGTCTTTTGCTTTCAGTTGACTTTAAAAGGAATATTTCTTCTTTACATTTCATGAACTTATCAAATCCTGCCAGGGCAATGTGATCCACCATGTGGTCAAATTGTCTCAGCTGGGACTGGTCCAGGAAACTTTCACCTATTTTTTTAAGGGCAAATATAAAACTGACCGCATCCGAGGCATCAAATGCCTGGACTGCCCTGATCCGAATAACGGGATCCAGGGCTTTTTCAAGGGTTTTTTCCGTATAGGTTTGACAGATCAAATCCAGAACATCCTCAAGGCTTTCCCGGGTGACTGCCCCCACGGGGTTGTCAAATCGGTTGGAATCTTTTCCCAGAATTCTGGCGCTGTCTTTTGGGTAGGTATTAATAGTGGCCGTGAACCATTCTTTTAATAAAAGGCTCTTGTTTTTTTTGATGGTCTCTTTTAGGTTCATTTTTCTCAACTATTATATAAACGATAAATCTTAAGCAATCTGCATCCATAATTGTTAGAAGGATATAAACAACCTTAAATTTTATGTCAAGGGTAAAAGCGGGTTAAAAGCGGTTTAAACTCTAATCACAAACGGATTCCAGGCCATGGGGACCGGCCCTGTCCCGGCAGTGTTCCCTGGTTTTTATGGCAGCCCATATTTGGATATCCACAAAATGGCTAAATTATGGTATCCTCGTTCATAAATTTAGGTAAATTAATTGATTTGAACTGATTTACACTGGGGCATTAATCTAAGGGACAGGGGTTATGATGGATCGATATTACAAGGAGCGGTTTCAGGCTCAGCAAAGCCTGATCAGAAAAATTGCCCCCCTCATGGAGGTCAATGAAATTATCGAAAAGGTCAGGGGAGAGCTTCGGACGTTGATTCCAACTGCCATGGAAGTTTGTATCCTTTTGCTGGATCCCGATGCCAAAAAGTATACAAGTCCCCTGCAGTGTGCACTCTATGAGAGGCCGGTGGATTGTCAATCCTGTAAGCGGGACAGGCCTGCGGTTAAAAAAGCCATTAACGAAAAAAAAGCCGTGGTGGTCTCCCAGAGTGAACCGGTCAGAAGGCTTGATAACTCACTTGTGTCCGTGGGGCCGGAATATGCCATGCCCGTATTCGTGGACGGAAGGGTCCTTGCGGCAATCAGTGTGGTAATCCAGCCCTTGACCCGCTATACCCGGAGAGATTTTTTTCTGATCAGAGATTTTGCCGACATCCTGGGGACCATCATTTTGAATGCCAAACGCCAATGGGAGATGACCCAGGAGAAAATTTCTATCAGCCGGATGCTGACCAACCTGTCTCCCTTTGTCCCCGAATCGGTTCGGCACATGGTTCATAAAAATCCCGACCTTTTAACCCGGGAAAAGGAACGAAAGGATATCAGCGTTCTTTTTCTGGATCTGGAGGGTTATACCCGTCTTTCCACAAGTCGCCCCGAGGTTGAAGTTAATGGGTTTGTTGAACGGATGTTTTCCAGTTTTGTGGATCCTATTCACCGTTCCCACGGGGACATCAATGAAACAGCCGGTGATGCCCTTATGATCATTTTTAAAAACCATGATGCACGAACCAATGCCATTAATTCGGTCAAGGCGGCCTTTGAAATTGCGGATCGAAATAGGACCATTAACCAGTCTCTTTCAAAGGAGATGGATTCAACCATGGGCCCGATTGATGTGAATATTGGCATCAATTCAGGTTCTGCCCTTGTGGGGATGACCCGGTTTACGGGGGCCTTGGATACCCGCATGACCTATACGGCCAGTGGAACGGTTACCAACATCGCCGCCCGCCTTTCCGATTATGCCAAGGGAGGGGATATTCTCATCGGGGAAAATACCCAGAAAATGATCGAAGGACTCTGGCCAGCATACAGCCTGGGGCCTGTGATTCTGAAAGGAATGGATGCGCCGTTACAGGTTTTTTCACTGCTCAGACCCTCTGGCAATTGAGTCGATAAAATCTTTTGCCAGCGGAATAAGTGATGTTCATGATGACAGTACCTCTGTTACCTTTACCGGGGAATACAAATAGCCTGAGCTTTTTTTTGTAATTGTAAAGTGACATTACCAGATGACCTTGATACTTCAATATATCCTTTGTCCATCAATATATTCAGAAGGTCTATTTTCCACATATGTTGATGGTCATATTCAATGACAATACATTTTGGCCACATCTGAAATGGAGCTTTCTCGAAAAAAGGGCCTAGGGCGTAATCTTCCATTCCTTCAACATCTATTTTAAGAGAATCGACATGTTTTATATTTTGTTTTGTTAAGATATCAAAAAGTGGTTTGGTTTGAATTGTCACTTTATTATTTGGTTTTTCGAAAAGGCTTCCATGGAGACTGGCACCCCCTAAATCTTCCCCTGAATACAATTCAAATTCACCATCTTCTCCGACTCCCATCGGAATAATAGTAATCTTTTCCTTTAAGTCACTATTTATTTCAACATTGAATTTTAAACGATTAATTGTGGGCGGATTGGGTTCAATTGCAATAACCTCACAACAAGCTTCGTGAGCAAGAACCAGAGAATAGTATCCAGTATTTGCTCCTATATCTACGAACACGCCACCTTGGCAAGCTTTTTTCAAGTAATTTAATTCTTTTTTGTCGTAGATTATCGAAGAAGCAAAAATTTTGCAATCAATTACATTGTCATCGAGGTTAAGCCTATAATTTATTCCACGCACATTAATATCTAAAAGGTTTCCAAATTTTTCCTTCCAGGTTTTAAGAATCTTTGCTCGAATAGACCCCCTTCCAAGCCCTACAGCGATTAAAAAACGAAGGAATAATCCTTTCTTTTTAGGAGCATATTTGCCCCAAGAAAAATGTTCATCATTCGACATACACTGTCTCCTATTTAATCGATCCTGTAAAAGTTGGTTTCTGATCTCAGGGGGGGGGGAACAAGGTTGATAAAGACGCCCCATGGAAATATGTTTTAAGTGAACTTAAATAGACCCGGCCATATCCCCTGTCAAGACTTTTTTCTTGTCACGTTACAACCTTTTCCTATTTTACCATAGTGTTATATGTGATTTGGGTCGCCTTCAAAGCTCGACTCTGCTGCCTGGATTAAAAAGGCCGATCTTGTCAGTTTTTTTTTCTTTGCCGCACTGTCAATACGGGCAAGTTTAAACTTCGGCACAGTGATATTAATTCGGCAAGTTGATCTTTGAAAGAAATGCGATTAAGTTAAGACTTCTTTTATCGTTGAAATCAATATGTCATTATCAATTGGCTTGGCAAAATTACGAATTGTTATAACCAGATCAAAGTTTTGATTGTTACATAGCTCAATGCGCTCTTTGCCATTTTCAGCCTCTAAAACTTGATAACCTCTTTGTGAAAGCAGCGTATTTAATATTTTACGTATGGACGGTTCATCATCAACTATCAAAATCTTTTCATTCACTGATTTTTATTATCAGCAGCGCCACCATCAGTTTATCGAGCACGGCCGACCGCTATGCCGAGAAAAACGATAATCGGAAAATAAACGTAGGAAACTTCTATAAATGACTCATTGATGAGTGAGATTAGCCAAAAAGAGCGTTGTGCCCCCCACTGTCAACCGTTAAAAATGCCACACCACGCCGATACGAATATCATGTGAATCAACATCCGCTGTAAACCGGCTGCCACTAGTAGGCATGGTTTTGGTGTGTATCTGACCTAGGTCAATATATCGGTAATCAAGGCGTATGTCCCATTTGTCAGACAGCGCATAGTTCACACCGCCTTGCAGTTGCCACGCAAAGTTGGTGTCAGAGGTATCCCCCACATCTGTATTAGTGGTACCAAACAGGTGCTGGTTTTGATTGTGATGATAGGCCATACCAACCCCTGCCCCGACATAGGGCGTAAACGGCGTACCCGTTTCAATGTGATAAAGCCAGCTTAGCATGGTATCAACCGTCATGATATTGAGCTTTGTGATGAAAGAATCATAATGTATATTCAAATCATGGCGAAAACGCCATGTGACGGCTAACTCTAAGGTGATAGGTAGATCTATTTTTTCCTCTAGATCATAAAAGATCCAACCGCCTAAACCGCCGTTAATTCCACCAGTATCGGTTTCGGTAGTAAGGGACAGGCTGGTTGCCACGGGCAACTGCCTTATGTCATCCTGCTCAGCAAACCCGACCAAGGCAAAGCAGCCAACGCCCTAATGGCACTATCATAAGAAAATACTCAATAATATCAGTAACTTATAAAACTAGACTTTTGTATTAAAATATAATATAATTTCAGCAACTTATAATTTGATAAATAGGAAACTGAAATTATGCCAA
>Ga0208900_1001058_pt1 | contig 15608 bp, 13 predicted proteins | sample AntAceMetag02UKK_FD_184763 | JGI IMG/M metagenome (GOLD analysis project Ga0208900, IMG submission 184763) | Saline lake microbial communities from Ace Lake, Antarctica - Antarctic Ace Lake Metagenome 02UKK (SPAdes) (version 2) | ecosystem: Environmental > Aquatic > Non-marine Saline and... | reverse complement strand
GTCGGAAGCAGCCATGGCAAAGTACTACGCTGGCCATGCCACGTTTGAGGTGGTAAGCGAAAGCCTTCAGATGTTCGGGGCAGCTGGATATTCCAAAGATCTTCCTCTGGAACGAATGCTCAGGGATGTTCGTATGTTTCAGATCGGCGGGGGTACCTCCCAGGCCCAGATCAACATGGTGGCACGCTCTGTGTTCAAACGTAAATTTAATTACCGCAAATAGGAAAGAATGATGCCATTGGAAATGCCTGTTGCTCGGAGGATGGAGCAGATCCCCTTTTCAAAGAACAGAAAGGTATTTGAAGGGGTACTGTAAAGGGAAAAACAAGGTGAATCCATTATTCATCTGGGAGTCGGATGACCTGATTGTGATACGCCGCAGCATAGTAATATTATTGCCACAAGAAATGTATATTCGGCATAAGTTACGTATTTATTAAAAATTAAGAATTAACCAATTACAAAAGGAGAAGTTAATGGATCTCTCAAATTTTCCACGCAGACGCTATACAGAAGGATTCACCCCAATTCAACATCTTCCGTTATTTTCCAAGGCGGTTGGGGGGCCCGATATTTACATCAAACGCGATGATTTGCTTGGCCTGACTGCAGGAGGCAACAAAACCAGGAAATTGGAATTTGTGGTTGCAGATGCCCTTGCAAAAGGATGTGATACCCTGGTTACATGCGGTGCTGTTCAGTCCAATCATTGTCGGCTCACCCTGTCAGCCGCCGCCAAGGAAGGGCTGAAATGCAGAATGGTTATCGAAGAAAGGGTTGCAGGCACCTATGACCCGAATGCCAGTGGTAACAACTTCCTCTTTCGACTGCTTGGGGTTGAAAAAATTAATGTGGTTCCAAGTGGAAGTGATGAACGGGAGGAAATGAAAAAAATGGCAGAGGAAGCGTCTGCCGAAGGACGAACCCCTTATATCATTGATGGCAGCAGTGCATCTCCACTTAGCGCCCTGGGTTACGTTGCCTGTGCCCAAGAAATTACAGCCCAGCTGTTTGATAAGGGTTTGCCGATAGATCATATTGTATGCCCCAGCGGCAGCGGAGGCACCCATGGTGGCCTTTTAACAGGTCTTCTGGGGATTAACAGCAAAATTCCAACCATTGGAATAAATGTCAGGCGTTCAAGAAAACTTCAGGAAGAAAAGGTTTATAAAGTGGTCAAAGAAACTGTAGCATTTTTAGGCCTGCCAATGGATATTTCAAAAGAATCTGTGGTCTGTCTTGATGAATATTTCAAACCTGGTTACTCGCTTCCGAATCCTGGAATGGTTGAGGCGGTAAAGCTGATGGCGCAGACAGAAGGCATCCTTTTGGACCCCGTATACACCGGCAAGGTGGCAGCAGGGCTAATCGGACTGGCCCGTACGGGCTATTTAAAAAAAGATGAAAAGGTTCTTTTTATTCACACCGGTGGTTCGCCAGCTCTTTATGCATATCGGGATTATTTTTTCAAATAATAAATCACTGGTATTTAAGAGATCCCAAAAGGCAAATTAATAAACATCAAAGGGAATGGTGCAGAGTTTGGGATTCCAGTTAGTTATGATTTCTGGTAGTCATGGCATATATGTTGCAATTTCTATTAAACTAATATTTTCGTTCACATGGATTTTGCTGGACTGAAAATAATTAAGGCGAGATAAGATTTATCAGAAGCTGAAAAACCTTAGTAAAATGGGAATTGGTTTTGTTACTTACAATACAATTTTAAAACGGAACTATTAAAATGGATAAGGAAAACAATAAACAAGTTAAAATACTTCAGGGAAATGAGGCTGTTGCAGATGGTGCAATTGCTGCGGGGTGTCAATTTTTTGCAGGATATCCGATTACCCCTGCAACCGAAATTGCAGAAGTCATGGCACAAAAGCTGCCACTCAGTGGCGGTGTGTTCATGCAGATGGAAGATGAAATTGCCAGTGTGTGCACTGTGATAGGTGCTTCCTATGGTGGAATGCTCGCCTGTACGGCATCGTCCGGCCCGGGAATCACACTCATGCAGGAAGGTGTCGGCTACGCAGCTACGGTTGAGGCACCCATCGTTATCATCAACGTGATGCGGGGTGGTCCTTCAACGGGAATGCCGACTGCTGCCGGGCAGCAGGATCTTTATCAGGCAAAGTACGGTTCCCATGGTGATTATCAGATTATTGCCCTGATGCCTTCAAGTTGCCAGGAAGCCTTTGAGCTCACTTATAAAGCTTTTGAACTGGCACTTAAATACCGTGTTCCCGTGTATGTGCTCACCGATGAAATTATCGGCCATACCCGGGAAAAAGTACATATCCCTTCAGATCTTAAGCCGGTTGAGCGGAAAAAACCCGAACTTACGGCTGACTATAAACCGTTTGAAGCAGGGCCGGATGGATTGCTTGACGGAATGCCGGCATTTAATGAAGGGTACAAACTTCTCCTTGACGGTCAGCTCCATAAACCAGATGGGAACCGTGCCGGGACGTTGCCGGATGTTTGTGATTCAATGGTAAGACGAATCTGCAATAAAATAACAGATCATGCCAAAGATCTTTATGATTGTGAAGAATTGTTCTTAGAGGATGCCGAGGTTGTGGTTATTTGTTTTGGAAGCCCAGCCCGACCGGCAATAAGAGCGATTAAAGAGTTAAAAAATGAGGGCAAAAAGGTCGGCTGTTTAAAAATCAGGACGATCTGGCCGTTCCCGGCAGAAAAGGTCAAAGAAATTGCAAAGACGGCTCACACTCTAATTGTTCCCGAGATGAATATGGGTCAGATTACACAGGAGGTTGAGCGTGCAGCTGCCGGTCAGGCACATGTGTTCTCCATGACCTTGCTGGGTGGATTATTGCATACCCCCCAGGACATCATGACTGAAATCGAAAAAAGGATATTAAAATGAATCCCATTGGTGAAAAATATTTAAGAAAGTCCGCACTTCCCAGTATCTGGTGCCCGGGTTGCGGAAATGGAACAGTTTTGAGTGCAGCGTTGCGGGCAATTGATGAACTTGAGATCATCGACAGGGTTGGACTTGTCGGTGGAATCGGTTGCGCCGGGTGGATTCCGGTTTATATCAATGCCGATGTGATGCACACGCTTCATGGTAGAACCCTGCCCTTTGCAACCGGTCTGAAAATGAGTGATCCTTCTAGGAAAATTATTGTGTTCAGTGGTGATGGAGATTGTCTGGGGATTGGTGGAAATCATTTTATTCATTCGGCAAGAAGAAATATTGATATTACAGTTATTCTGGTAAACAATCAAATTTACGGGATGACTGGCGGTCAGGTGTCTCCTTGCACCCCTTTGGTTGCAAAGAGTAAAACTTCGGTTTTCGGCAATCCTGAAATGCCATTTGACTCAACTAAAATAGCCAGAGCGGCAGGGGCCACTTATATTGCACGCTGGTCCGCAGGTCAACCGCGACAACTTACCCGTGCCATAAAAGAAGCCATTGAACACAAAGGATTTTCCCTTGTAGAAGTGCTCTCTCAATGTCCCACCCAGGCAGGAAGGGTTACCCATGGCATGGCTGATCCCACTAAGCTATTGAATCTTCTCAGATCAAACACCATCAGTGTGAAAAAAGCGGAAAAAGCCACTGCAGAAGAACGTGCTGGAAAAATGTTGATGGGTACGATTTTCAACAGCGACGAAGACGTTGAGTTTTCTGAAAGCTATAAGAACTTGGTTGAGAGAGCAACCGGTTCTGTTTAAACTGAAATAATCACGGAGGGATCCTGGTTTGTGGGGTCTCTGCTTTTTTTATGACTGATATTAAGATTGGTGAATCCATGACTAAAATAATTTTTGATGAAATATATTGTAAAGGGTGCGCTCTTTGCATTGAACATTGTACAAAACAAATTCTGGAGATGTCTGATAAAAGGACATCCAAAGGGTATTCCATTCCCAGGGTGACTGATCCTGAGAAATGTTCCGTTTGTAGAATATGTGAGCAAATATGCCCGGAACTTTGCATAACTGTAGAGGAGGACAAAAAATGAGAAAGGAAATAAAACTGGCGGGATTTGGCGGCCAGGGAGTTATTTTGATGTCCGTGATGTTGGCCAATGCAGCAGGGTATTATGATAACAAGGAGATCGCCCAGACCCAGAGCTATGGGCCTGAAGCAAGGGGCGGTGCCTGTCAGGCAGCAGTGGTTATTTCCGATGAGGAAATTGATTATATTAAGTGTGTCAATCCTGATGTGTTTGTTGCCATGTCCCAGGCAGCCCTGGATAAATATATCCAGGAAGTGGATATAAATGCAGCAATAGTATTAATTGATGACTCGCTGGTTACAAGTGTTCCGGATAATATTAAGAAACTTTATAAAGTGCCGGCTACAACCATTGCCGAAGATGTTTGCGGGAACAGGATGTCAGCCAATACGGTCATGCTCAGTGCAATGGCCAGAATCACGGGACTGATTTCCATGGATGCTTTGAAATTAACCATCACAGGGCATCTTCCGAAGAAGTTTCATGCGGTTAATCTAAAAGCAGTTGATGCAGCAGTCACTTATTGCAAAAGCCAATTTGGAATATAAATGAATTTATATGAATTTGAAGGAAAATCACTTTTTCGAAAAACAGGGATTCCTACTCCGGACGGAATTATAGTCAAGAGCAGAGAGGAAGCTCTATCGTCAGTTAATGTGCTTTCTTTCCCCGTTGTGGTCAAAAGCCAGGTCCTTCGTGGTGGAAGAGGTAAGGCAGGCGGGATCAAATTTGCCGATTCCAGAGAGGAACTATCTTCCTGTGTTGATGAATTGTTTGCCATGGACATGGGCGGCGAACAAGTAACAACAATCCTCATTGAAAATAAATTGTCAATTGATTCAGAATTTTATGCTGGAATTACCTTTGACCCTGTGGAATCCACCCCTTTGCTGATCATATCATCACAGGGCGGTATCGACATCGAACAGGTGTCAAAGTCAACCCCTGAAAAATTAATAAAATTACACCTTGATCCGGGTGATCCCCCTCAATTTTTTGACTTGATGAACCTGGTGTTGAAAACGGGGATAACCGGTAAAAAAATGGTTCAGATTTCCAAGGTGCTTGTGAACCTGGTTGCCTGTTATTATAAATTTGATGCCATTACCGCTGAAATAAATCCTCTGATTATTGATACTGATGGCAATGCCATCGCTGCTGACGCCAAATTTGAAATTGATGATTCATCACTATTTCGGTTGAAGGAAGTGAAAACGTTTTATCGGGGCCAGGAAAATATTGAAGATCCGCTTGAAATAAAGGCTCAAGAGGCAGGAGTGTCCTATGTCCGGCTGGGTAATGGGAACATTGGCTTGATTGCCGGTGGTGCCGGTGTGGGTATGGCCACCATGGACATGGTGTTTGAATATGGTGGTGAACCAGCTAATTTTCTGGACCTTGGCGGTTCTGTGACGCCAAAAAAAACCGCAGATGCCCTTAAAATTGTTTTGAGTACACCGGGTGTTGACGGGGTATTTATTAATGTTTTCGGTGGTATCAATGATTGTGCGGAGATGGCGCAGGGAATCGCTGATGTCATTGATGAGTTAAACCCTGGTCAACAGATCACCGTTAAAATGAGAGGCCACTCCCAGGATAAGGGATGGGAAATTCTGGAAGCTAAAAATATACCCCTGATAAAATATGGAACCACTGAAGACGGGGTGAAGCTTTTGCTAGATGAAATGGAAAAAAAGGGAGTAAAAAGCCGTGTCAATACTCATTAATGAAGATACCCAGGTAATTATCCAGGGAATTACCGGTAAGCAGGGGCGATCCCATGCAGAAAAAATGCTTAAGTATAATGTTAAGGTTGTAGGGGGAGTAAGCCCGGGAAAAGCAGGACAAAATGTCCTGGGAATTCCAGTATTTGATACGGTTGCCGAGGCCAAAAAATATACCCGGGTTGATGCAACCATGATTCTGGTGCCGCCTGCTGGTGCACTCATGGCATCCTTGGAAGCCTTTGCCAGTAAAATTCCTTTTGTGGTTGTGATTACTGAATTTATTCCATTCCATGATGCGCTACTCATTAGACGCATGGGATTGAAAGAAAATATTTGCGTATTGGGTCCCAACACCATTGGTGCCATCAGTCCGGGGAAAAGTAAAATTGGCGTAATGCCGGGATTTATTTATAGTCAAGGCAATGTGGGGATTATATCCAGGAGCGGTACATTAACCCATGAAATTGCATCCAACATGACATACAGGGGATTGGGGCAATCTACCTGTGTCTGCATCGGGGGTGATATGTGCCGGAATCTTAATTTTATTGATGTTTTGAAAATGTTCCGTGAAGACGATGAGACAGAATCTGTTGTCATGATAGGTGAAATCGGTGGCGCAGGTGAGGAAATTGCCGCCCGGTATATCAGGGAAACTGGATATCCTAAAAAAATAGTTGCATTTATCGCCGGTTCCAGGGCGCCTGAAGGGAAAAAAATGGGTCATGCCGGGGCGATTATTTCAAATGGTATCGGTACGGCTGAGTCCAAATTGAAAACTCTTGAAGATGCCGGTGTTATCATCGCACGAAAGATGGACGATATCATGAACATCCTTTTGTAAAAAATCGGTCTGATACGCTTAAAAGGCAATAAATGAAATAATTAAAGGAAATGAAAATGAAGTTAGCCAGAAGAATGGACGTCATTCCGTTTCAACAAATTAGAAAAATCCTGGAAGAAGCGACCCGTCGAGAAGCCCAGGGACAAAAAATTATTCATCTTGAAATTGGAAGGCCGGATTTTGATACCCCTTCCAATATAAAAAAAGCGGCAATCCTTGCATTATCAGAAGGGAAAGTTCACTATACGTCCAATTATGGAATTCCAGAACTCAGAAATGCCCTATCCGAGAAATTCAAAAAGGATAATGGCCTGGTCTATGATCCGTCTGATGAAATTATTGTTACGGTTGGTGGTACCGAGGGTATTCTCCTGTCGATGATGGCCCTCCTGGACCCGGGAGATGAAGTGCTTATTCCTGATCCCTCATTTCCTTGTTATGCTCAATGTGCCAATATGATAGAAGCTGTTCCGGTTTTCGTCCCTTTGAGAGAGGAAAATGCTTTTGAACCGGCCATTGAGGATTACAAAAAAAGGATCACATGCAAGACTAAAATGATCGTCATCAACTCCCCCCACAACCCGACCGGGGCGGTTTTTTCAAAAAAAACACTGACAGAGATTTCTCAGATCGCCATAGAAAATGATCTTTTTGTTCTCTCGGATGAAATCTATGAAAAAGATATTTATGATGGTTATGAGCATTTGTCAATTGCCGGCCTGCCCGGAATGCGGGAGAGAACCATCACATTGAATGGATTTTCCAAAAGCCACAGCATGACAGGCTGGCGCCTGGGATATGTTGCATCAAGCAGGGAGCTGATTGATGGACTCATCCGTATCCATCAGTATGCCACTGTCTGTGCCACAAGCTTTGCCCAGCATGGGGCCGTAGAAGCTCTTAACGGCTCCCAGGAAAGTGTTGAGGCAATGGTCAAGGAATTTGACCGCAGGCGGGGAATGGTGGTGGAACGTCTGCTTGAAATGCCGGGTATCTCTGTGTTCAAACCCAAGGGGGCATTCTATGTTTTCATCAATGTTGAAAAACTTGAAATGTCTTCGCATGAGCTTGGCCGGTATCTTCTGGATGAAGCCGCTATAGCGGTTGTACCCTGGGGGGATAACCATATTAGAATTTCCTATGCCAATTCTTATGAGAACCTTGAAAAAGCAATGGATAAAATGGAAGTAGCCTTAAGAAAATTATCTGTTTAATCAATGACATCATTTAAATAAGGACCTTTAAGATGAAAGGAAAATTCTCCCCAATCGGCGTATTTGACTCAGGCATTGGGGGTGTCAGTACTCTGGGACAGGCTGTTTGTATGCTTCCCAATGAAGCATTCGTTTATTTTGGGGACAGTGGAAATGCACCTTATTCATTAAAAGCGGATACAGAAATTCGTCAATACTGTTTTCAGGCCTGTGAGTTTTTAATAGAAAAAGGAGTCAAGGCTATTGTGGTTGCATGTAATACCGCCACCGTCACTGCCATTTCTGATTTAAGAGAAAAATATGACTTGCCCATTCTTGGGATGGTACCGGCCGTGAAGGTGGCGATAAGGTTTAGCCTGCCCGGAAAAATTGTGGTGATGGGCACAGGAATGACGCTTAAAAGCAAATCGCTTACCAGCCTCATTGAGGAGTTTGGAAAGGGATATGACATCGTCAAGCTGCCATGCAGGGATGTTATTACGCTGATAGAGGCCGGGGTCATCCAGGGAGAAGAGATTGAAACATGTATTGCCGGGTATTTTAATCAGCTTGACCCAAAGGAAATTTCTTCTGTTGTCTTTGGATGTACTCATTTTGGCGTGCTTGAAAAATCGGTTAAAAAAGTGATAGGAAATCATATAAAAATCGCGGATGGAAACGAAGGCACTATTCGGCATCTTACAAATATCCTGGGAAACGAAAATTTGCTTAACCCGGGAAATGGTCACACACCTGACATATTATTTTATAATTCCGGCAGCAGTGTATCATTGGAACATTCAAAAAAAAATTTTGAAACTCATTTTAAATTTTTAAAATCAATTAAAGAAAAATTTTGAACAAGTTGAACCCAATATAGTTCAAACAGTTTCAAGTTGAAATGGATATGGGAGGCAAGAGTTCACCTGATGGAGCGGCTGCTGCATTGCTGAAAGACCTTATCAATGCTTATAAATAATAAAAGAGAAAAAACGGGGTCATTTTGATGTTGATTAAATTACTTGTTTTAGGGTTAGTCACCGGCACCCTTATTGGTACGGTTGGTATCGGTGGTATTCTGCTGGCACCATTATTAAATTATTTTATAGGCATTGATCTTCATCTCGCAATGGCTGTCAGTAGTTGGAGTTTTTTATTTACCGGTATTGTCGGCACAATAACGTATGCGAGAAAAGGTACAATTTCGTGGCGCATGGTGCGCTGGTTGAGTCTTGGTATTATCCCGGCTGCCATATTCGGGGCCTGGGCCAATTCAGCGCTGCAAACAACTACACTGACCATTATTTTAGCCATGTTAATTGCCTTTTCCGGAGTGAACGCGCTCTTAAAACAGCCTATCCCTAAAGAAGACACCAAAGAACTAAGTACCCTCCGACTGATTTCGATTGGATTGGGGGTTGGTTTCGGGTCTGCCCTCACAGGGACAGGCGGGCCGGTTTTACTCGTCCCAATCCTTATCTTTCTGGATGTTCCGGCCTTGGTAGCCATCGGTGTCAGCCAGGTGATCCAACTTCCTGTGGCTATGTTTTCATCCATTGGATTTGGCTTGTACGGTTCGATCGATTTTAAGTTGGGGACTTCACTAGGAATTATTCAAGCCATCGGGGTTGTGCTCGGTGCCTGGATTGCCCACAGTATATCCGCAAAAAAATTACGCCAGATTGTGGCTGTGGCGCTCATTAGCGTTGGCCTTTTCTTGGCAGGACGCACACTTTTTTGAATGATTTAATATCCATGATGTCTATAAACTCAATAACAGCATTTGCCTGATGCTATGATCCCATTCAAGGGTTTGAAAATCAGGACCATATGATAGGAGATTCAATGGAAATCCAAACTGATAGTGGTCTTCCGGTTTCACCCGGCGCTTATATCATCAATAAAGCCCAGAGTGTGAAGCTCAACCCAAGTATTCTATACGAAGCTGTTATTGATCTGTCTTCCGAAGGGTTGGTGACAGCCAATTGCATTAATAAGGCTGCCGGGATTCTTCTCAATGACCTGGGCCTTCCCGATTATTTTTTTGAAACCATCACCAAGGAATCCTTGAAACACATCCTGGCATCCATTGCCAAAAGCATTAAACTCCAGGATGGCAAGGTCATGCTAAACTCATGGGTGGCGGGCATTGATTTTGATCTGGCCCAGGGCAGTCAAATCCAGCGGGTCAGAATTGCCACCAAAGAGACCCGGGACCGCATGGAATCAGTTTTGAATACCCAGCTTGCCGGACATCGCCGTGACTATTATTATAATCCTGAGAGTGAGTACTATACCTATATTTTCCGGCCTGAGACGGTGGCAGAGTTCAACGCCGCCGATTTTTTAGATTCCCGGTTCCTGTTCAACCTGAATCTGGATTACGGAGATACCCCCCGCCTGACCCGGAATCGGTATGAAAAATTTTTAGGAGAGTGTTCCACCGCTGTCATCCCCATGATTGAGGTGTTCAATCTCTCGGATATCGGGGAAATCCGACTCATGTTCAATTCTGATTTTGAACGGCCCCAGCTGCAGGTGTTGCGAAAATTATTTGCTAACCATGGGCTTGTGATTACCCGGGCTTATTGGGAACCCTATTATACCCCATCCGGGGTCGTTTCCTCTATTTGTTCCCTTTATGTTCAGGGGGAATTGTCCCGGAAAATGGAAACCGCCCTGGTGGATGATCTGCGGTCCTATTTAAGTCTTTCTGTCAGCCCGGCCACACGGCTCTATGTGGAAGAAAAATTAAGCTTTAATGAAATGCTGTTTGCCGTCAATGCCATCGATTTTACCCATATGTTCATATTTAAGGAACGGGGAACCCACACCGACCGGGATATCATGGAGAGTCTGGCAAATGTGGACCATAAGGAGGCCTTTTCTGCCCGAATTCATGAGTCCAACAAGTTTACCTATGTGTCCCGGATCATCATGGATACGGCCTGTGCCCATCCGGACCTGATTTCTTTTCTCTACGGGCTGTTTGAACAAAAATTCAATCCGGATACCCCTTTTGATCTGACCCAGGAGAATCTGGAGAAAAAGCAGAAGGAATTTTTCCGGATGCTGGCCATTCGGTTTATGGATTTCCCCCTGGGTCATGATATTTTTGCCTTTATGTTTAAACTTATTCCCGCAACCTTTAAAACCAATTTTTATAAACCCGAAAAACGTTCTTTTTCCTTTAGGATGGACAACCGGATTTTGGATCCTCTGGTGTTTAAACAATTTGTATACGGAATTTTCTTTGTCAACGGTCATTATGCCTGCGGGACCCATTTGCGGGCTGACGATATTGCCCGGGGCGGGTTGCGCCTTATCCGGGTATCACCCACTAACCATGCCATGGAACTGGACAATGCCCTGTTGCTCAATTATGCATTAGGACCAAAAGCACAGCGCCTCAAACACAAGGATATCTGTGAAAGCGGCTCAAAGGGAGTGGTGGTGCCCCATACCCTTTATGCCGGTTACAGCATGGATGCCCTGTATGACTACACAGCAGGGATCATGGATTTAATGCTGCCCGATAAGGCGGTGAAGGATCATTATGGACGTCCGGAAATGATTTTTTTCGGACCGGATGAAGGGACAGCACCTCTGATGGATGCCGTGGCCTTGAGGGCAAAGCAGCGGGGATATAAATACTGGCGGACCATTACCACGGGCAAGAGTTTTGGCATCCCCCACGATACCTATGGCATGCTTGCGAACAAAGATCTTTTTGGCCTTATCGAGCACAACGATCAGAAAACCGAGCTCCTGATTAATGGAAAAACCATGACGGTCACCGCTGACATGGACGAGATATACCGGCATATCGGCGGTAAAGTTGAGACCAGCGGCATGACCACCACCAGCATCATGGGGGTCTTTCGAACCCTTATCACCCATTATGAGAGTAAAGAAGAAGAGTTGAACCTGATGATGACCGGCGGTCCTGACGGTGATTTGGGCTGTAACGAGATTCAATGTTACAAGGGAAAAATCTGCCTGATTGTGGATGGCGGTTCCATCCTTTTTGATCCACAGGGACTGGACAAAAAGGAATTGATGAAACTGGCATTTATGCGCCACTCAAGTCCCCGGGTGAATTCACTCGGGTACCCCATTGAAAAATTGAGCAAAAACGGGTTCCAGGTGCAGCTCAAAGCAAAGGGTATCACCCTTCCCGACGGTCGTTTTGTCGAGGACGGGGCCATTTTTCACAGAACCTTTCTCACAGATCCGGCCAACCGCAAATACGTTGAAAAGGCAGATATCAGGGCGTTTATTCCCTGCGGCGGGTTCAAAGATACCATCAATCATGGCAATGTGCGTCAATTTGTTGCCCTGTTTAAAGAATTGCGCTTTATTGTGGAAGGGGCCAATGTCTTTTTTGATGATGCCTCCCGGCGGTACATTGCTGCAAAAACCGATATTCTTCAGATTAAGGATACGTCTGCCAACAAGGGCGGGGTCTTTTCTTCGGCCGTAGCCGAGGTGCTCACGGCATTTTTACTGGGTGATGAATATGAAAAAAAATTCCTGGAAGATAAGGAGAACCAGTGGGCCCTGATCCAGGATATCATGACCCGGGTCAATACCTATGCCGGGGCTGAAACCAAGATGCTGCTACAGATTCATGAACAAGACCCGTCTGTGCCCCTGTTTGTGCTTTCTGAACAAACAAGCGAACAGATTTTTGCCTTCCAGCCGATTGTGACGGAACATCTTCAGACAATTCTGGACGATGAATCTCTTTTGTGGCAGGTATTGGAAGCGTATACCCCGGGTGTGCTGGTGAAAAATTTGGGCCGGGATGCCATTTTGCGCATCTTGAATTCTGAAGAATTGCAGGCCTATCGCAATGCTATTATTACCAAGAAGATTTCTGCCATGGCCTTTTATCAGAATGGCCTGGACTGGGATGCATACGTGGATGCGGCAAAATCAGATTTTGCCGGAACAATCAAAGCATTGTTTGCAAATTAAAGGCCAGTCATATTAGATTGAGGATAAAGAGAATGAAAATTAAAAAAATAGTAGAAAAAACAGATGTTAGACGAGGGCTTGAAAATGTCATAGCAGCCCATACAAAGATTAGTTTAGTGGATGGAATTAACGGGGAGCTCTATTATCATGGGTATAGTATCAATGATTTAGCTTCTAACACCAAGTTTGAAGAGATAATTTTCCTATTTAACAATGAAAGGCTTCCTTCGATTAGTGAATACGAAGAGCTTCGGGCGCAAATCGCATCAGAGATGCGTCTTCCTTCACAAGTCGTCAATATGATAGAACTTTCACCTCCAAACGCTCATCCTATGGACGTATTGAGAACGGCTGTCTCTATGCTTGGAATGTTTGATCCTGACACTGATAACAATTCTTCCGTGGCAAATGAGCGCAAAGCGGTACGAATAATTGCCCAGGTTCCGACAATTGTTGCAGCACTAAATAGAGTTCATCAACACCAGCCAGTTCTTTCAGCGGATCCTAAATTGAATTTGTCCGGAAATTTTCTTTATATGATGAACGGAAGGAAGCCTGAAAAACTCGAACAAATTGTCATGGATCTGGTCCTGGTTCTTTTGGCTGATCACGGTACGAATGCTTCAACATTTACAGCTCGTGTTGTGGGTAGCACATTAGCTGAAATGCATTCCACGGTATCTGCAGCCCTGAGTGCTTTAAAGGGACCATTGCATGGTGGAGCCAACCAACGGGTGATGGAGATGTTGTTGCAAATTGACAACATTGATGAAGTAAAAGCCTACATTGATGGGATGCTTGCAGATAAAAAACGAATTATGGGATTTGGGCACCGGGTTTATAAAGTACAGGATCCTAGAACAGATCATTTACGTCGGTATTCGGAACTATTGTGCCATCAAAATAAAATTGAAGAACTTCATAAAATATCACAAAAGGTAGAACAAATAGTTCTCCAGAAAAAAGGAATCTACCCCAATGTGGATTTTTACCTGGCAACAGTGCTGTTCGCTTTAGGAATTACAAAAGAATATTTTACTCCTGTATTTGCGGTTTCCCGCACCATCGGATGGGTTGCACATATTCAAGAACAATATTCCGACAACCGCCTTATTCGCCCTTCATGCATCTATGAAGGGAAAAGAGGGAAAAAGTTCATTCCCATGGCAGAGCGATGATGTGACTTTCACATTTGGAGATATCCCCATAGATGGTTACTAAATATTGCAGCACAGGGAAAATCGTATCAGATCCATACATTTGTGGTATCCATTCCCGGGGGTGAGTGGTCGTTGTAATTTTTTGAAATTATAGACAAATTATGTTTATCGCAATCTGTTGAAATAATAACAAATAAATAAATATATTTCATTTTCAATATGCTATGCTTTTATTTATTCCAGAAGAACCGATCAGAATAAAAAAATTGCGCCTTCGTTTTATATTATCGGTGTGCTGAACTTCAGACAATTTTATATATCCCTGTATATTGTTTAATTATGTTTTTTAATTTTTTTCATCAGTATCAAAACGAATTATTTTTGTAAATCAGTATAAACTACTATTTTAAAAGAAAAAACTTTTTATTCAAGTATACGGACAATCGTCACAGTCAATTGAACCAACCCCCTGTTACTGTATAATTGGAGATTCACCTTACATCAGTCCAAAATCTGAAATAGTTTTTTCAAAATCAACAAATTAAATTTTTTAGAGTTTAATACTAAAGAATGGCTTATGATAAAGTTCTTGGTTCATATAATTTAATGCCGGGCTACAAGATATCAGCCTTATGAATAACAAGATATAAGGTAATTGATTTGTTTTTTAAACCTTTGTTCCAATAATACGTTGGATTTAGGCTTCAAGGGCCTGTAACAAATGCGAGTTTTCGTTATTTTCCAATCTATTTGGCATGGCAATAATATTGCCTGGAAGTTCCCAGCGAGTTTTAAATAATTCTGAGAATTCCTCAATAAGTTTGTCACCGTTAAATATTGTGCCAAAGGTTTTGTGATCTCTCATCGAAAGATAATAGGGCAGTAACGCACCGATTGAACCAAATTCTTTGGGTAGTTTGCTCCTGCCGGTGCATCGTCGAATAAGTGTTTTAACAAATCGGGAAAAGCTTTCCAGACAGTTGTTAGTTCTTGGGGGAATTAGCTTGACTGCCTTACCGTCAATTTCAGTGGTAACTATTGTTTACCTTGCTAATCCAAACGACGTATCAGCAACTGTAACATTCACTTACACTAATAAAAGCGGAACTGATTCAACACCGTATGTTGTTACAATCCCGGCTAATGGAAGTGCTGAAATTCCTACAAGCACCATTGGTAACAGCACATCTATTAAAGGGGGCTATGTAACTATATCATTAACTCAGGGTGTGACGGCTTTTGCTTTATATAATAATTTGAAAACGGGTAACTATAGCTATGCTGGGATTAATGCCTTTGATCTATCAAAATAGTCTTCTGACAGATCAAGTCAACCAAACGGCCTGCAGTTAAGTTGGCAAGAGCAATGCATAAATTGCCGCTACCACTCTGGAGGGCCCGATTCATAGTCGGGCTTTTCATTTTTAATGATCAGCATACAATTCATGGCAGTACAAGACAAATAAATTTTCAAAAACCATTCAAATATATGGAAAAAGACGAAAGCAAACTAATCATGATTTTTTTACATTTTATTGGAGTTATGTTGCGGGTTGCCGTAACTATCTGATTTTTAAGGGAATTTCTACTTGGCTTGTGTAAATCGATATTGCCTTTAAATTCAATGGGTTATACAATATTTTGGAATTTTTTAAAATAACTGGCAACATAATAATTTGCTGTACTACGTAGGTCACCGTGTCTGG
>Ga0208900_1001056_pt1 | contig 15612 bp, 13 predicted proteins | sample AntAceMetag02UKK_FD_184763 | JGI IMG/M metagenome (GOLD analysis project Ga0208900, IMG submission 184763) | Saline lake microbial communities from Ace Lake, Antarctica - Antarctic Ace Lake Metagenome 02UKK (SPAdes) (version 2) | ecosystem: Environmental > Aquatic > Non-marine Saline and... | reverse complement strand
TGGACTGTGACGGTCTATCTAAGAGCCTTCTATCGAAAATAAAGGCCATAATCAATAGCTATAACGGCCTGAAGCTGACACGAAACGGAAAAATAATACAGGTAAAGATTAGAGGGATACCTACTTAATAATATTAACAATTCTTTCCATGTCTATTTTTTGTAAAACAATAGAAGGAGCCTGTTCAAGATAAATTATTATGAAAATATCAACGAACACAAAATATTTATCAAAAAATATAATATCATCGTACCTCATTAATATTTTTCATAAAAATATTATAAATATCCTCAAAAATGATATCAATGAAACTGATAAGATTATAGATATTGGATCTGGCGAAGGAGTCATATATTCATCAATATCAAGTGAAAAAATGTTTTTACTTGATATTGATGTGAATGAACTCAGATGCGCGAGAGAAAATGTTCCAAATGCGAAAGTAATTGTTGGTGATATCTGCAATCTTCCCTATAAGGAAAGAGTTTCGAATATAGTAACCTGTTTTGAAGTTTTAGAGCATGTCCCTAATTACAAACGAGCACTCAAAGAAATATTTAGAATATCAAATAAATATTGTATCATATCGATTCCAAACGAGCCTCTCTGGAGAATTTTAAATATAATGCGTGGGGCATATTGGGAAAATTTAGGAAATACTCCTGGACATATTAATCACTGGAACAAAAAACAAATTATTAACACAATAAAACAATCTAAAAATGTCAGAATAAAAAAAATTTACACACCTATTCCATGGATTCTTTTATTAATTGAAGTGATAAATAAGTCGCCTGATTAACGCATTATTTTGGCATCCTTCATTTCCCTCTTTGCACCTTGTGAATCTAATGGCTACTCACTTAAGGCACAGCCTTTAGAATCAAGCGTCTTAGCAATCTGAAATTTAGAGGTTGAAAGCAAATTATCCACATAAAAAACCTTGGGGACACCCGCCTTAAGTGGATAGCCCCCTTTTTTATGACATTTTTTGTCAGCCTTTTACTCAAATATGATCTTAATTAATAAAATACAGGACCATATCTTTCATCAAAAACCCATCTTTAAAAAATATTACCAATATAATTAAGCATTTCTATTAATATGTGCACGATGGCATACTATCTGCATTTGTACTAAGTCCAATAAGGAGCTTATGGACTGTTTCTTTAATCGCATAATTAATTTTAGGAGGACGTTATGATCCAGAAAATGAGAACCAACCAAAAAGGTTTTACCCTGATCGAATTGATGATTGTTGTTGCCATTATCGGTATCCTGGCAGCCATTGCAATTCCGAATTTTATGAGTTATCAGTGTAAGGCAAAACAAACTGAGGCAAAAAGTGCATTGGGAACCATTAGGACATCCCAGGAAGCATATCTTGCTGAATGGGACAATTATGCTACCACCATAGGAGCACTTGGCTGGTCGGCTAAGGGTAATACAAACTACGCCTGCTCTACAACATCAGCTGCAGATACTACTTATACAGCAACTGCTGATGGTGATGTCGATGGAGATGCAGATACGGATGTATGGACGATTACAGAGACGGGCGTTTTAGCAAACGACTCAAATGACTGTGGTTAATCCAGATTGCTCCCCTCTTTTGCAACGCACATGTTACTAAAGAGGGGGATTTTATTTTTGTGAAAAAATCCATTATCATTATATTTACAATTTTTTTATTTACTATCTATACTCAGTTCCAATACTCCACCAGCTATTTTGAAGCTTTTGCCATTGATACTAACTGTCCCTGGTGTGATGTTAACGCTAAGGATGATATGACTACCTATCTGCCCTTAGACCACAGAGTCTTGAAAATTTTGGGATATGCAGATCCGGATTTTTTAGCAGACCTTCTCTGGATGTACCTTGCAGATTATTACGGCAAAGAGACATTAACCAGTGAGCAATTTTTTTATCTTTACTCTTTAATTGATAATATTTCCTTACTATCTCCCCGATGGGATTTTCCCTACTATTTTGCAGGTACCGTTTTTTTAGAAGCTGGCGAGCTTTCAACTATGGGGCTGATTTTATTGGACAAAGGGCTTTCCTATTTACCAGATGACTGGTCACTCTGGTTTTTAAAGGGATATCATCTTTGGAAAAAATCAAATGATATTGAAAATGCAGCAATTGCCTTTGAACAATCAGCTTTGAAAACAGGTGCTCCAGCATATTTATCCTTGTTATCTGCTACCCTGTTAATTGACGCCAGCAAAAAAACACTTGCTGAAAAATATTTAAAAAGAACTTTACACCGTATTAAAAATCCGATTTTAAAGAGACGTTTGCTCGATAAATTTGGGGAGATAAATCCAAATGAATGAAAGTATTATGGGGTGGAATAGTATTAACTATTGTGTGCCCCATGGGTTTATGATGAGATCAAAGCAGATTTTGTTTGACATTGGTTTTGCATTAAAACAGGGTACTATTTCAGCCTTGATCGGCCCAAATGGTGCAGGCAAATCAACAACGCTGAAAATAGGTGCAGGATTTATTCAACCTTACTCTGGCAATGTCACTGTTTTTGACGATAAGGCTGTAACACGTGCCGCAAGAAAAAGCATAGGCTTTTTACCTGAGATACAAAACCCGTATAAATATTTGACAATCAAGGAATGGCTTTTTTTTCTTGGCAAGCTTTCTGGTCTATCTAAAGAGCAGTTATCAGAAAAATTTGATGTTTTATCTGCTGAGTTTGGTTTTTTTGAAATAGAAAACAGGCTCATGGGAACTCTTTCTAAAGGGCAGCATCAAAGAATAGGCTTTGCCCAGGCATTACTCCATGATCCTGCTATTCTCTTACTGGACGAACCCATGAGCGGGCTGGATCCGATCTGGAGAGAAAAAATTAAAGAGACAATGTTGAAATTTGTGGAAAATCAGGGAACCATTCTTTTCTCATCCCATGTCATGTCTGATGTGGATTGTCTGGCAGATCAAGTAATCATGATTGAAAATGGACAAAATAGCTGGTCAGGTGAAATGTCTGCTTTAAACAGTAAGATCAGGGAGTATGAAATTGTCTACTCTTTGATTTCGGGTGAAATAAAAACCATTGACAGGCTGACAAAAAAGAATATAGCCAAGTATGATAACAGGTGGATTTGCAGTGTAAACGCTAAGAATAAAGAGCATATGATAGCAATGGCCTTTCAAAAATTTATTGCCATAGAATCCATAAAGCCTATTTATATCTATTATGAGGTTATCTCTGAAAAACCATGAAAAATAACAGACAATGAATCTTATCTTGTATCAAATTATTGCCGTCAGTGTCACTACCTGGAAAGAATCCATCAGGGATAAGGGGATTTATACCTTAATTTTGTCAGGCATGTTTATGCTTTTATTATCCCAGATGCTGGGGGGCATGGCAGTGATCAATTCAACTCGAATTCTTCAAAGTATGGGCATGTGGGTACTGGGTTTGTGGGGATTGGTTTCTGTTTGTTATCTTGGGAGTGGTTTTATTAATGCCATCCATGAGAAATCTATCCTCATGCTGCTTTGCAGGCCTGTTAATCGCTCTGCAATAATTCTGGGACGATATCTTGGCATATTTTTTACCTTGTCAACCATTGCTTTGAGCCTTTTTTGCACATGGGTTCTTTTTTTGGGAGTAAATAGTATTACCATTACGCTGTCCCATGTTTATGCTGGTCTGTTTATCTATTTTGAATGGCTGCTGCTTGCCGGGATCAGTTTGCTTTTCGCTTCATTTACCAACGTTATATTACACAATTTGTTTGTTACCATGTTTTTAATATTTGGACATCTTAGCAGAGATTTGTATATTTTTTCTGAAAACACTGATCATCTTTTATTGAAATGGACATTAAAGATTATTTACTATTGTCTTCCCAACCTTGAATTGATTAATTTCAGATCTGCTGTGATTTATTCAAGCACAGTATCAAAGGAGGTTATCTTCAATGGCTCTATTATGTTTCTGCTATGGACATCTGTTTTCCTTTTTGGTGCATGCTTGATTTTTCATACCAGGAAATTATCATAATTCAATGCAAACCATGGAAAATGAAAATATAAATTCCAAAGCATGGTTTTTTGTTATGCTTTCATTGATTTTGTTTGTCATTTACAGCAACTCTTTTCATTGTGGATGGCATTTGGATGATGAGCAAAACATTCTAATTAATCCGAATATCCACATGACTCAAATATCCTGGGATAGTGTTAAGAAAACATTCCATGCATCCCTTGACAACGGCAGATACATGGGTGAAAGAGTTTATCGCCCTGTGGCCTGTCTTACCTTTGCCTTGAACTGGTTTTTCGGACAAAATAATGTTGTGGGATATCATGTAGTCAATTTTTTAATTCACCTTTGTTCATCATTTATACTCTATCTTACAATCCTGCTCATCTTTAAAACTCCTGTTTTAAAACATTACAGTCAGGAAACCAGATTTTGGGCAGCAAGTCTGTCAACTATTTTATGGGCTGTTCATCCCATTCAAGTGCAGGCTGTTACCTACATTGTTCAAAGAATGGCTTCATTGTCAGCAATGTTTTATATTCTTGGTTTGTATGCATATCTTAAGGCGAGGTTCTCTGAATATTCCAAAAAAAGGATTCTCTGTTTTTCTTTTTCCCTGGTTTTTTATTTTTTAGCCATAGGTTCAAAGGAAAACACTGTTATGCTGCCTGGATCTATTATCCTGCTGGAATTAATTTTTTTCAAAAATATTAGGAACCTTACTCTTAAAAAAAGGACCGTTCCTGTTATTGCAGGTTTAGTAGTCATTATATTCTTCAGCTTGTTAATTATATTGCAGCGGGATACGGAAAAATTATTTAGTGCCTACAGCCAAAGGCCCTTTAGCCTTGAACAGCGGCTTCTCACAGAACCACATGTATTGATTTTTCATTTAAGTCAATTTTTTTTTCCTAACGTTTCAATGTTCTCCATTGCCCATGATGTTCAGTTGTCAACTAATTTATTTACCCCTTTTTATACACTGCCCGCCATTATATTGATTATTGTTCTTATTGCTTTATCCCTGATATATTATAAAAAACAACCTTTGTTTAGTTTTGCTTGTCTATTCTTTTTTTTAAATCATCTCATAGAGTCCTCAATACTACCCCTTGAACTCATTTTTGAACATAGAAACTATCTGCCTGGTTTTTTTATTTTTTTGCCTTTTGCTTTGATTGTTAAAAACTATATGGATCAATTGAAAAGTAAGAATAGACTATTTTGCTTTTTGATCCCTGTTTTTATTGTTTTTTTTATAATTAATACGGGCTTTGCAACTTTTATCAGGAACAGTGCCTGGAAAACAGAAAAAAGCTTATGGCTGGATGCCATGACTAAGGCTCCATACCTTGCAAGGGTTCATCAAAATTATTCAGCGACATTGGATAATGCCAGGGATATAAAAAAAATATTTAATATCAACCAAAAAGCCCTTGCATTAAAAATGAATAGTCTGAAAGGAGCTAAATTTATCTCCTATAGGAATATGGGAAACGCAAAAAGATATATGGAAGAGTATGGGGCTGCTGTTATATATTTAAATAAGGCGTTGAAGCTATATCCAGGAGAGTTCCAGACAATTTTTGATTTAGCTGCTGTCTACTCTTCCATGGGAAATTATGGAGCATCTCTGGAAACCATGGATTTAATTGTCAGTGCTGATGCACAGTTTTTATCATTAAAAAGTTTTATATTATTAAAAATCAAACAATATGACTCTGCCATAGATGTCAGTATCGATGCTTTAAAAAACAGTTCCAATCCATCTAAAGTTTTTCTTCTCATGGGCATTGCCTATAAACTTCAAAAAAAATATTATAAAGCTGATTTATTTTTTAAAAAAGCGAAGCCCTTTTCATCACTCAGGACAATTTGCCTGATAAACCTTATTGAAAATTCAATTTATTTAAATGATATGAGACAGGCTAAAAACTATGCCCGGCAATTAATTAACAACGTTCCTTTTAAAAATATAGAATCATTATTATTAAAAATTGAACAAAAAGATCCAATGGCGTTTCCTGTTGCACTGAAGGTTGTCAAGCCTGTACTGTCTCAACAGATCAAAAATAAGTTTTTAGAACTTGAGAAGATACCACTATAGGGTTTTTATGTCTATTATATCAGAAACAAGCCGCAGCAAAGGCACCATCTTTATCCTTTTATGGATAGGTATATTCCTGATATACAGCAATTCCTTTGATGCTTCCTGGCATTTTGATGATATTCAAAATATAGTTGAAAACCCTCGCATTCATGTAGAAATTCTATCGTGGGATGAAATACAACAGACCTTTTATGCTTCCTATGACGAGGGAAAGTACCTTGGAAAAAACATCTACCGACCAATTGCCTGTTTTACATTTGGAATCAACTGGTTTTTTTCAAAACAAAACGTTGCAAGTTATCACCTGGTCAATGTTATACTCCATTTTTTAACATCTTTTTTACTGTATTTAACTATTTTTCGTTTGTTAATGATCCATTCAAAAAAGGTTGGAAAAAATCATTTTGCAGCCGGGTTGTCAACAGTCTTATGGGCCATGCATCCCATACATGTCCAGGCAGTTACTTATATCGTCCAGAGAATGGCACTATTAGCCGCACTTTTTTATCTGGCAGGTATTTTGTTATATTTAAGATCGCAGACCACAAGCAGTACTAAACTGAAAATCATTTTATATTCAGGTATTGCAACCTGTTTTCTGCTTGCTGTAGGGTCAAAAGAGAATGCTGTCATGATGCCGGTTTCACTATTCATGATCCATGCCCTTTTTTTCCAAAAGCATAATTTTTTTAGGAAAAAGACCATGATTATTATTTTAATATCACTGGTCTGCATGCTAGCAACGGCATTGGTTCTGGTTATTTTAAGAAGAGATACCGGTTTTATCCTGAAGGGCTACGAAACACGATCTTTTTCTCTTTTGCAGCGGTTTTTAACAGAACCAAGGATTCTGTTATTTCATTTAAGTCAATTGATCTACCCTCTTGCTTCAAGATTTTCCATTGCACATGATATCAGTGCTTCCCTGTCACCAGTGTCTCCATGGCAAACATTGCCCTCAATTATTCTTGTCTCTACTCTTTTGACAATTGGTCTTCTTGTATCAAGAAAACAACCCATATTAAGTTTTGCAATCCTATTCTTTTTTGTGAATCATATAGTTGAATCATCCATTCTTCCCCTGGAACTAATGTTTGAACACAGAAATTATCTACCTTCACTTTTCTTATTTGTTCCTGTTTCATTGTGGATTTACAAAACAATCTCACACTACAATATTCATAACAAAAAAATGTCGATTTTTGTGATACTTTTTGTCATCATGTTTATAATTAATATCGGCTTTGCAACTTTTCTAAGAAATATTGATTGGAAAACAGAAAAAAGTTTGTGGAAGGATGCAATGAACAAAGCACCTTCATGGGCAAGACCCTTTCAAAATTATTCGAATTTTATCTATGATCCAAAGGATATAAGATCACATCAGGAAGTGTTTTTGTTAAATAAAAAAGCTCTTGATTTAAAGAGCAGCAATTCAGATTCCATAGTTATATCATATATTAATATGGGCCATGCAAAGACAAATTTAAAAGAGTATAATCAGGCATTAATCTATTTAAAAAAAGCTGTTCAATTAAAACCTGGTGATGATAAGGTGAAATACTATCTGGCCAGAACATATGCATTAAAAGGAGATTACAAAACAGCCTTGAGATATATGGAAAAGATGATCAGCGATAATTTAGACTACCTGGCATTTAAAAGTTTTTTATTATTAAAAAATAAAAAATATGATGATGCCATCCTTTTCAGTAAAGTTGCCATGAAAAGAGAGCCTGACCGTATGGATGTGTTATTGAATTTAGCGACTGCCTATAAAATGAAAAAAGAATTTCAAAAAGCCAAGACTTACTATTTAAAAGCTCATTCCCATTTCAAGACATCCATGCTGCCACTGTTTCATCTTATTGAAATTTCATATTATATGAATGAAGATAAGAGAGCTGTAGAATATGCTGTGCAACTAATAGATGCAAGCGCATTAGAACAAGTGGAAAAGATGTTGAAATCTATCAAGAACGAGGAGAATTTGATGCATCCTTTGTCCCTTGAAATTGTAATTAAAAACCTGATAAAAGCATCAACAATAAAATTGAAGCAATTTTAAATATTAAATTGCAACACATGACTGATCCTGTTCAATCTTTGGATGGATACCCAAGCCAATGCCTATACTAAATAAAAAATCAGGTATGAATGATAATCTTGGAAAATATTTAGCGGGCATTTTAATTTTACTGCTTACTATTGTCCTTGGTTTGACCGTTGTACTGTCCTGTGTTCCACCTGTGAGCCGGGATGCGCTTGTTCATCATCTTGCAATACCCAAAATTTACCTTGAACATGGTAAAATTATTGAGCTGCCATGCATGGTCTATTCATATTATCCCATGAATTTGGACATGCTTTATTTAGCAGCACTCTATTGTGGATCCGATATTGCTCCTAAATTTATTCATGCTTTTTTTGGGTTAATGACAGCGTTATTAATCTATTTTTATATAAAAAAAAGGACAAATCAAATATATGCTCTTGGGGGAGCATTACTGTTTTTATCTCTTCCCATAATCATAAAATTATCAATTACAGTTTATGTGGACCTTGGGCTTGTTTTTTTTTCTTTTGCTTCACTGCTTTTACTTTTAAAATGGATTGATACAAATTTTAATTTGTTTTACCTGGTTTGTTCTGGTATTTGTTGTGGCCTTGCAATGGGGATAAAATATAATGGTCTTATTGTATTTTTTCTTTTTACCATGTTTGTTCCTTATATTTATTCAAAGTTCTCAATAGAAAAATCGTTTGTAAAAAGTATTCAGTACGGGGCTGTTTATATATTGATTTGCCTTACTCTCTTTTCGCCCTGGATGATACGAAACCATATATGGAAAAATAATCCAGTATATCCTTTATATAATAAGTTTTTTGATTTAAAAGCAGACAATCCCTGTATTACATCTTTATATAGGGAGGGTAAAAATATCAATATTGATGTCCTTACATACAGAACACTTATGTATGAAGAGAGATGGTGGGAAATTGCATTAATACCTGTTAGAATTTTTTTCCAGGGGAAAGATAATGACTTAAAAAATTTTGATGGAAAACTTTCTGTATTACTCTTTTTTTTTCCTGTTTTTGCTTTTAAAAGGTCCGATTTTAAATATAGACATGAAAAGAAAATTTTTTTAATATTCGTAGTGCTCTTTTTTCTTTTTGTTTCATTCAATGCAGTTTTAAGATTAAGATATATTGCACCGATTATACCACCTTTGGTTATATTGACTATATTTGGCATGAAAAATTGTATTGACTTATTTTTGTTATCCAGCAAAGAACTTTTAGGAAAAATATCTATTTTTATAATTTTAATTGGTATTGGGTATCAACTCATATCAAGTGGTACCTATTTAAAAGAACAATTTCAATATGTAAAACCGTTTCAATTTATAACAGGCAAAGCTAACAAAGATCAGTATATTACAATGTTCAGGCATGAATATCCACTGCTTCAATATATTAACCAGAATCTGCCTGACAGTGCAAAGATTTTATTTTTTTATATGGGCAACAGAGGGTATTATTGCAATAAATCATATATTGCGGATATGAATTCTAATATCCTTAAACTTTTTGATATGCTTGAGACAAAGTCAATCACAAAAGTTTCAAACTGGTATAAAACAAATGGGATAACTCATTTTGCAATGAACCATTTGTTGGTAAAAAAGATGGTTAACAGTGAGTTGGACGAAGTTGGCAAAAGACGATTTTTAAACTTTATTTCTAATTTTACAATAAACATAGTAGATAATAATGGATTTGAGTTGTATGAATTAAAATAAATAATATTGGTATCCTTCATTCCCCAGTTTTCTTCTGGTTTCCCTTATCAGTGCTAAAAATCATGATGAAGCTTATCATGATGGAGATGGTTCAATCTACAAAGAAATCGGCACATATGTTATTGCACCTCCTTCCAAAAAAATGAATTTGCCTGACAACGTGCTGAGTTTCCGTTGTGGTTCGATCCACAGTAACGACAATCGCCACACTTTTGATCGATATGATGGGAACGAGAAGAAAATAAAAAATGAACAGAGAGATAAATGATTGAAAAATGAAAAAAATTTTGCTTTAATAGGGTCAGCAGGATATGTAGCCCCAAAACATTTAAAGGCAATCAAAGATACTGGAAACAACCTGGTCGCGGCATTGGACAGAAGTGATTCAGTGGGTATTCTTGACTCCTATTCCTATGACATCTCCTTTTTTACTGAGTTTGAGCGCTTTGACAGGCATGCTGAAAAGCTGCGAAGAGCCGATGAAACTGGAAAAATTGACTATGTAACTGTCTGCTCTCCAAATTACCTGCATGATGCTCACATGAGATTTGCCTTGAGAATCGGGGCTGATGCAATTTGTGAAAAACCTCTGGTATTAAATCCCTGGAATCTTGATGCTATTAAACTGTTGGAAGAGGAGACTGGAAAAAAGGTTTTTAATGTTCTGCAGCTGCGGGTACATCCTTCCATTATTAAGCTTAAAAAGAGAATAGACAGTGATTCTTCAGAAAAAAAATATAATATAGACTTAACCTATATCACTTCCCGGGGAAAATGGTATTTTACATCCTGGAAAGGTGATCCGGCGAAATCAGGGGGTATTGCCACAAATATAGGGATACATTTTTTTGATATGCTTATCTGGCTGTTCGGCAGTGTTAAATATCAGGAAGTGCATCTATCAGAGCCCAGAAAAATGGCAGGATTTATAGAACTTGACAGGGCAAATGTCAGATGGTTTTTATCTGTTGATAACAGTGATTTGCCTAAAGAAACAAAACAAAAACTTGTTCCTACATATAGATCCATAACAATTGACAAGGCTGAAATTGAATTTTCCGGTGGCTTTGCCGATCTTCACACCATGGTTTATAAAGATATTCTTGCGGGCAGGGGGTATGGCATTGAAGATGCCAGGCCATCTCTTAATCTGGTCTCTTCCATACGAAATACAACTGCTTCAACCAGGCACAAAGAGATGGTTCATCCACTGGTTTTAAAGGGTAAATTTTGAACCAGATGCCTGCAAACTATATTTAAGTGATTTTGTTTAAAAGGTTGATTGAATGGAGAACGAAAAATATTTTGTTCATGCTTCTTCCTATATTGATAAAGGAGCGAAAATAGGCCAGGGTAGTAAAATATGGCATTTTTCCCATATTTTTTCCGGGGCACACATTGGTAAAAATTGCAATATCGGGCAGAATGTATCCATTGCAGATGATGTTATAATCGGGAACAATGTGAAAATCCAGAATAATGTATCTGTTTATGATGGTGTGCGCATTGAAGATGATGTCTTCTTAGGCCCCTCCTGTGTATTGACTAATGTTATAAATCCGAGATCTGAAATATCCAGGAAACATCTCTATGAAACAACTTTGATAAAAAAAGGGGCCACTGTTGGAGCCAATGCAACAATTGTGTGTGGAGTTACAATAGGGCGGTTTGCATTTGTTGCAGCAGGAGCTGTTGTGACGAATAATATCCCTGACTATGGCATGGTAAAAGGGGTTCCTGCAAGGCATACTGCCTGGGTCTCCCGCCATGGTCACAAGCTTGAAGAAAAAGACAATAAAGGGCGTTACATCTGTCCTGAGAGTGGATTAAAATATTGCAAAACAGCTTCACAAACCCTGGTCTGCCTTGATATAAAAGAAGATCATAGTCTGCCGGAAAAGATGAAAACAGGGCAAAAAAAATATAAATATTATAACACAGAGATAGATGGAAAAAAGTTGTATGGAAAAGATTGAGTTTGTTGATTTAAAAGCCCAGGGTTTTGTGATCGGCCATGATATCAAGAGAGCCATTGACCGGGTTGTTTCCCATGGCAGATTCATCATGGGACCTGAAGTCCATGAGCTTGAAGAAAAGCTTTCCAGGTTTACAAAAGCCGAATATGTTATCTCCTGTTCCAGCGGTACTGATGCTTTGTTAATGATGTTAATGGCCATGGGAATCGGGCCGGGCGATGCAGTTTTTACCTCCCCTTTTACCTTTATTGCCACTGCTGAAGTTATCAGCCTTTTAGGTGCTGTTCCTGTTTTTGTTGATATTGATGCAGCTACATTTAATATTGATCCTGTCAAGCTTGAGCAGGAGATTGAAAAGGTGAAAAAAGAGAGCCGATTAACACCAAAGGCGGTTATTCCCGTTGATATATTTGGTTTGCCTGCTGAATATGTGGCAATCACTGAGATTGCAGCTAAATATGATCTTAAAGTGATAGGTGATGCAGCCCAGAGCCTTGGGGCACAGATTGGTGACAAAAAAGCCTGCACCATGGCCCATGCAGCCAGCACAAGTTTTTATCCGGCAAAGCCCCTGGGTTGCTATGGTGATGGAGGTGCAATCTTTACCAATGACAGCAGTTTAAAGGAAAAACTGATCTCCATTCGCAGCCATGGTAAAGGAGATCATAAATATAATAATGTGCGATTGGGAATTAACGGAAGAATGGATACTCTACAGGCTGCAATAGTTATCCAGAAATTGAAAATTTTTAAAAATGAGCTGGGAAAAAGGGAAAAAATTGCACAAAAATATAAAAAAAGATTGCATGGTCTGGTTGAATTCCAGAAGATTCCCCATCAATATACAACTACATGGGCACAGTTCTCTTTTGTTTCAAAAGAGCGCTCAAAAATTATGGCAAAACTTGAGGCCGGGAAGATTCCCTGTGTGATCTATTATCCAAAGCCCCTTCACCTGCAGGAGGCATTTTTTAGGCTGAAATACAAAAATGGTGATTTTCCAGTTGCAGAAAATATAGGAGATACAATTTTAAGCATTCCCATGCATCCTTATCTTGGTGATGATCAGATCGATTTTATCACAGATACAATAAAATTGGCTTTGCAATGATTTTAATACTGATTTTAATGGAAAAATTTGTTTGTTAAGCGGAGACTATATGTATAAAAACAAAACTGTCTGTGTGGTTGTTCCTTGCTATAATGAAGAGACTCAAGTGGAAAAAGTTATCATAACCATGCCTGAATATGTAGATCATATTGTGCTTGTTGATGATCTGAGCCAGGATAGTACTGTTGAGAAAATAAAAAAAATTCAGCAAAATAATAACAGGATTGTCCTGATTGAGCATGAAGTCAACCAGGGTGTGGGCGGTGCCATAGCAAGCGGTTATAAGTGGGCAAGAGATAATAATATGGATATGGCTGTGGTGATGGCAGGTGACGGCCAGATGAATCCCGATGATCTTCCAGCGCTCCTTGATCCTGTTGTACATGGCAAAGACGATTATTCCAAAGGAAACCGTCTCTTTACAGGTGAAGCCTTTAAGAAAATTCCAACCATAAGATATCTTGGGAATGGGTTTTTATCTTTGATGACAAAGATAGCATCGGGTTACTGGAATATTGCGGATTCCCAGTCAGGTTATACTGTGATCAACAAAAAAGCCTTAAAAACAATGGACTGGGACAAAATGTACAAGCGGTACGGCCAGCCCAATGATCTTTTAGTCAGACTTAATGTAGAAAATTTCAAGGTCATTGATGTCCCGGTGGAGCCTGTTTATGATGTGGGTGAAAAATCTGGGATTAAGATCCATAAAGTAATTTTTACCATTGGGTGGCTTTTGATAAAGCTCTTTTTTTGGAGAATGAAGGAAAAATATATTATCCGGGATTTTCATCCTCTGGTCTTCTTTTATCTTCTGGGTTGCCTCTTTGGGATAACCACTATGATTCTCTTTACCAGGGTTTTTGCAATGTGGTATCTTACAGGCCATATTCCAGCCGTTAATGCTTTGGCCGCCATGTTTTCATTTATGAGCGCAAGCCAGTTTACTTTATTTGCCATGTGGTTCGACATGGAGGCCAATAGAGGATTGAAATCCGAGATCAAGTAGCAGTTTTAATGCCACTCGACAGGCTGTTATGGAACTAAAAACATCTTCATGAATAAATCATATGTAGTAGTGTCGACTTCAGCAAAATACTATATATGATGATTGAATTTTCAAATCATGCAGTCCGTAACATCCTGTCGACACTTTGGATAATGCGGCTCAACTTTAATTTACTTCAGAATCTGCTGGTGTGGGCTCATTCCGTGGACGATCTCCCTGCTCTTCTGAAGGATACTCCTGTCGCATTAAGTATGGCCGTGTCACAATGTCAGGCACAGCCGACTTCCCCCCAAACACAATAACCAAAATAGAAACAAAACCAACCAGCATAATCGGAAATATCTGCACAGCATGATTAATCAACTGATACCCGGCAGCATCGGTTCGGGGAATATCAAACACAAGCATGGCAAACATCCCGCCAGCTTCCCACACCCCCCAGTATCCAGGAACAGAAGGGATGGCAATGAAAAAACAGATCACAACCATCACAAAGGCCAGTTCCACAAACCCAAGGGAAATGCCGGGGACAGCCCTGGCCACCATCAAAAAAGAAAGAGCCTGAACAAACCATGTGCCAAAAGACAACCCCATAACAGAGATAAAGGCCATGGGCGTTTTGATTCCCTCAATACCTGTGACAAAATAATGAATGAACATGGTCAAGGGATTCAGGAGAAATCGCTTTAAAATATCAGCAATTTTTTCAGGAAAGATGCGAACATATTTTAAAGCCGCAGAAATGATTCTATCAAAAACTTTCTTTGTGCGCTTAAACGCCAACAATAATACACACCCTAACAACACCAAAAAAAGTTTAATTATCCACCCTGCAAGGCTTATTAATAAAGCACTGTTAAACTCATATTTTCCAAAGGTATAGGAAAGGGATTCGGGAATGGGAATCCAAGAAATAAGAAAAGAAAAAAGAACCAGCAGGGTGAAGAGATCAAACAAACGCTCAAGGAGTACCGATGACACTGCCCCAGGAAAGGAAGTCTTTGTCTTTTGGGCAACCAGGACAGGGCGTGCCACCTCACCCAATCTTCCCGGAAGAAGAATCTTTCCCATCCGAATCCTCCTGTTTACCAAGACGATACCTGATGGATCGCAGATTCATCCCTAACAATTCAGCCGCCCGGCTCTTATTCCCCCCGGAAACCTCCATGGCCTTTTTTAAATAAGCCCCTTCAATGGAAAACAAAATTTCATCCAGGTCCACCCCCTTATCCACCTCCTCCAGATCAAACCGCCGATCCTTGATGCCTTCAATCCATTGACGTCTTTTATGGGTGGAGATAGTCAAACTTTCTGGTAAAATAATATTGGTGGAAGACAGGGCCACACTGCGTTCAATCAGATTTTCCAACTCCCGCACATTACCGGGAAATGTGTACTGATTCAAAAAATTCAACGCATAGGAGGATATCCGGGAAATATCCTTGTTCATCTTTGCTGAATATTTTTCAATGAAATGGTTGGCCAGGAGAGTGATATCCCCGGATCGATCTCGCAACGGTGGCACCTTGATGGGAATCACATTGAGCCGGAAAAAAAGATCCTCCCGGAAATTGCCGTTAAC
>Ga0208900_1001055_pt1 | contig 15614 bp, 9 predicted proteins | sample AntAceMetag02UKK_FD_184763 | JGI IMG/M metagenome (GOLD analysis project Ga0208900, IMG submission 184763) | Saline lake microbial communities from Ace Lake, Antarctica - Antarctic Ace Lake Metagenome 02UKK (SPAdes) (version 2) | ecosystem: Environmental > Aquatic > Non-marine Saline and Alkaline... | reverse complement strand
AGCTTATTGAAAATCTATCATCCAAAACATGATATAGTGTAAGTATTCTAGAAAAAGATTATTATATTTCATTATTATTGAATGAAATTTCAAAAAATAGCTATTTATCTAAAATACTAATATTCAAAGGATGAACTAGTTTATCTAAATTTTATTTAGATTATTATAGAATGAGTGAGGATTTGGATTTTGTAATTGATTATAAAATTCTAGGGATAGATTATAATAATGACTCAAAGACAAAACAAGAAAAACTTAGAAGTCAGATTTTCAATAATATTATTGAAAATATAATAAAAATCATAAATTCTAAATTTTGAGATAGTATGTTTGAAATTCAGCATGAAAACTATAAAACCACATGAGAAAAACCAATATATAAACATAATAAAACTAATTTTCTTAAATTATATGTAGGATATAAATCTGTTTTCCTTGACAGAGAATTAGAACTTAATGATTTGAATAATGATAAAATATTGATTGAAATATTATTTTCTGAGATTCCTGAAATTTTTCAAACAAATTTAGTACAAACAAAGAATTTAATTAAAGTCTGAAATAGAGACATCTTACCTATATATAGTTTGAATCTTATGAATATAAATCATATTTTTTGTGATAAGTTTTGTGCTATGACAGATAGAACATATTCAGAAAGAAGAATAGCAATAAGAGATTATTTTGATATTAAATATCTTAAAAATCAAATTGAAGATATTGATAGTCTTTATAAAGCTATTTGAGATATATATAGAATTGATTATGATAAGTGAAGAAATTTATTAGATCTCAATTTAGACAAAGACTTTATAATAAAAGAAATTAATCAACAAAAGCAATTATTATTGAATATGACAGGAAGTATATGACAATCTTTTTTTGAAAAGGAGTCTTTTGATGACTTTTACGATAGTATAGTTTTTATTCAAAATCAAGTTAAATCGTCTATGTGATTTGATGTAGATATTCATATTAATGATTGTTTCTAAAAGATTAGATAAAAATTTAATTTACAATTAAGTGTTAAAAGTCTGAAAAAAAGTTGATTTTTAATGTTAAAACTCTTAGATTTTGTAGACTTTTAATGTTAAAACTCTTGTAAACTATAAATTTTCTTACAAAAAAAACAGTGAGAACAATCCCACTGTTTTTTTTCTTACCAACTATTTTTCCATATTATATCAACAAATTTAATATAAGAGACAACAGCGCCAGCCTTTCTGCCAGGAAAGAAGCTGAACTAAAACCGCTTCTAACAGAGAGATAATATCTACAATTCCTGACCCTATATTTTCAAAGGATTGTTCAAACAACTAAATTGGCATAATTAGAAATATAGTCAATCGTTGTCAATTTTTCGGCAATCCTGCTCCGTTAGGATGAAAATGTAAGGGAAGGAATTATAGATATTATTGAACCACTAATCTTGCAACAACTGATCTATATCTTCTTGTATAGTTTGTTTTCTACAAGCCCGATCAGCTCTTCTACTATCTTGCCAGTATATTTCGTCTCCATCCAATCTTCCATGTTCTCTTGTAAGATTTTTACCTGCTATAGGTCTTAGATATCCTATCACTCTAGATGCAACCAATACGTTTGCACTATTACAATGAGGACAAAGAAGATGTTCTCCTACCATTTGTTCTCCACAGTCGTCACAAGCTGTGATAGTAGGTGTAAGAGTCATATAACTTACAGGTTTTTCAAATGTTTTTATAACTAATTTCTTTTTCATAGCTATAGGCATTGGTTCACCTAGGAAGAAATGTTGTACACTTCATCCAGTTGCGTATGATTGGAATTCTCCACTTATTTGTATTTGAGCTCAGATATTCTTTTCAGAATAAGATGGTTGGAAACCTGAAGTCAAATATATATCTTTTCCTGTTCATTGAACATAGATATCTCCGTGATTTGTGAAAGTTTCATTTGGGAATACAACTGATTTTCCTTCATGTTTCAAACTTTCTAAGAAAGCTACATCTTTTTTAGCCAAAGTAGGAGCACCGTTTTCACTTGGAGCGTATTCCAAAGAAACAGGAGCCTTATCTCTAGCCATCATCATATCTATTTTTTCTACTATATGAGTAGCAATTTCATGAGCGATAGTTCTTCATTCTTTTGATTTCAATCCTTTTTCATATCATAAGTTTACTATAGCCTCTTCTCATCCTACTATAGATAATACATTGAAGAAAGTATCCAATGATTTGTTATAGAAGAAGAAATATGGGTATAAATCTTTATGAGCTTCTATAAATTTTCTTCTTTTTTGAGCAAATTCTTGAGTAGCTTCCATCATAAAGTCTAGTTTTTCATAGAAGAATTCTCTATTCCAAGTTCCATCTTGCATAGAAAGGTAAGCTATTCTATTCAAATTGATATTGAATACAGCTACACCACCTACACCAGCATTAGATCTGAAAGAACTACCACCTGAAGCATTGATTATATCATCGAAATTTACTCTAAATCTACAACAGAAACTTCTTTGACTTGTAGCATCTCTAGGTTCTATATATTTATTCAATTTTTTGAATTCTTCGTTTTCAAATGGTTTAGATTGATAGTTTTCAAAATAACATCCTCCCCATTTATCCATATGTTCTAACAAGTAATTTAATGTAGTATTATCCCAATCAAATTCATTGTATACATTGATAGTCATAAGTGGGAAAGTAAATGGTTTACCTTTTGCATCACCTATTTTCATCGCATCTATTATAGCTTTGTTTGACATAGCTAGATACTTTTTATCTACATCTTTATATTTCTTTTCAGCGATATCACCACCTATTACTACGTATTCATCTTGTAAATGTGGATCCCAATCAAAGTTCATAGTAATATTTGTAAACGGACTATTACCAGCTCTAAACGGTGTATTTACAGCATATATGAAACTTTCATAAGCATTTACCAAATCATGGTATGCTACAGGTTTTCCCAATACTTCTTCTTGATACCAAACATAACTACCTACTATTGCTGTCAAATCGTTTATAGCACAAGCTCCGTGGATTTCTTGTGATACTACAGCTATAAAGTTAGCACATTGGTCAAGTAATGATCTATAATATTTTGGAGGTCTAGTTGCAATATTATTTGACGCGTTTGAGTTCAATCCCAAAGTAGCCAAGTCTTTTGCACTAAATCCAGCACAATATGGTCATAGGATGCTCATATTATGTAGGTATAGCCAACCTTCATCATGTAAATCTCTAGCAGAAACTCCTTCATGTTCCTTATAAACTCTATCTAACCAAAAATCTTTTGTAGTTGCACCAGCTAATATACTGTTCAAAGTCGGAAGACTATAAACTAAGTTAGCGTTGTTTCTACTGTTGTCATCCCTTTGGATGTATCCATCGATCAAATCGAAGTATTTATTCTGTGACATTAAATATATATGACTTAAGGGGTTAAAAGCTTTAATTAAATTAGTAATTAGTAAAGACTAAAGACTAATTGTTTTTAGTACAAAGTTAGTTAAATAATAATTTCAAATTTTGCTAGATTGGTCTTTGAACTCAAAATATTAATTCCAAGACCGGTCTAGGTGTTTCTCAACCTGTTGTCTAAAAGAATAATTAACCAGTTACTAACTGAAACCTTTTCATTTCTACTCAATCTATTACTACTGTTTCATTCCACATCTCAAAAGGTCTTACCCATATTTGTCCATCTGGGTTTTCATATAAACATTCATATACTACCATATCTTCTAGCGTTTCACTATGTTTAGCTATTCCTCTTACCTTGTATAGTTTTCACTTGTAGTGTTTATATGTTTCTCAAGTTATGGGCATATTAAATTATTGTATAATATTATAAAACAAACTACTGAACTATACACTATTTTAGCGTACAATAAAATATATCTTTTTATAAAGAAGTAATAATAATAAGTGTATATTTGAATCTTAATATAAGTCTGAATTAGGAATGTACTGTTGTATTATATGACAGTAAACTCGTTGAAATAATGAGGTTTGTTTAGTTTGGATTTCGTGTATTCCTTGATTATTTCAAAATAATTATTGTCTTCTATCATAGGATAGAGAACAGTTCTGTATATAGTAAATTCCAGTTTTTTAGATATTTCCAAACTATCTATCATTCTAGGGAATAAACTTTCTGCCGCTTTTTGAGGTAATCACATTACATCACTTATTTTATCGTGATATTGACTATTCCAATAAGGTCATTTGATATCTATAGCAAATCCATCTACATATCATTCCTCTACAAGTTCTTTCATCTTTTCAGGAAAAGAACCGTTTGTATCTATTCTAATCAATAAACTAGAATCTATACTTCTTACGAAATCAATGGTTTCTTTGATTTGCTTCACACTGTTTACCAAAAACTCTCATCCACAGAATATTATCATATCTAATAATCCACTTGAAAGAGCCATTCTAATCTCTTCCTCTGTAAGCTCATTGAAATGATCTTCTACATTTACATGATTAATTTGATTCTCACAGGTATTACAACTGATGTTTTCACTATCATCATAATCCCATCATGCCAACTTTCTATTATGACATCCAAAGCATCTTAGATTACATCATTTAGTATACAAAACCAATGAATATTTATTCGGATGGTCTTCGTTTGTATACTCTAATCAGTAAAATTTCAGCATATTTCAGGATAAAATTAAATATAAATGAGAATTATTCTAACACTATATCTTGTGGTGTAATTTCTTAGGCGACACTATATTTAGTATCTATTTTAGAAAAAAATGCAATAGGAAATGTGACTTTTTTTCTTTAGTTTTTAATTTTCCGCTTGATTATAAGGATAACAAAAATTCCTTTTAAAAAAGTATAATAAATTATAAAAATGTAAAGTATAATTTTATTTTAGCTATAGTGTTTCATTCTTTTGTTTGATAAATAGTAATTATTTTCAGAAAAAATATTATTTTCTATTGATATTCTTATTATAATATATATATATAAAATTCTGCAGATAATTTTATAAGCTATGAAAATTTACTAAGTTAACTTACTCTAAGAGAGGGGAGGAGATTATGGATAGAAAGCTTGATGAATATGAAATTGAGATGATAAAACGTTTGAGTTTATCTTCTAGAGCTGAGGCACAGGTAATGAGTGCTTGGAGAGAAGTTCCTGTTTTCCCTCCTATTCTGGTAACTTTATTTATAGGGGTGTTTATTGCTTTTCTTCTATTACTGACAGGTAATTATTTTGGTCTTATAAGTATTTCAGAAAGACTACATTCTTTGGTTTTGGGAGTATCTTGGATGTTTAATGTCTTCTTAGTAATGGAGATATCTACTGTCAAAACTTACTTACAAATGGAAGAAAAAGATTGGGTACTTACTCCAAATGCTATGAAAACATGGCGACTTGGAATAGGGGCTCATACAAGAACAACTTTCTTTGGCTTTTATGGTTTCTTTTTATCTTCTGTAGATTTAGTTATAGCATTTGTATTTCTGCTTACAGTTATTATTTGTTATTTCAATTTTATCTTCGTAAGAGATAAGGTAGAGAACTTTATTCGACAGATAAATCAATAATTTAACTTTTTGGCTCTGGGGTTTCCCCAGAGCTTTTAAATTAAAAAAAGAAATTTGAAAAAACAATTAAAATATGCTTTAGTTACTTAATAAGACAAGTAAATTATTTATTATAATAATAATTCTATTAAAAAAACTTGAATTCTAGATTTTTTTATGTATTATAATAACAATTCTATTAAAAAATTCTATTAAAAAAATTTAAGTTAAAAACTTTCTAATTATTAGTTAATATTAATTTAATTAAATATATAAAAATTTAAACAATGCCTAAAAAAATTAAAACTTTTTTGAAAAAACAAGGATTTACTCTTGTAGAGCTTATTATTGTAATATCAATTATAAGTATATTATCAGTAGCTGCATTTATGATTCTTACTAAATGGTTAGCAGGTTCTAGAGATAGTAGAAGATTAGCAGATTTAAGTACTATCAAAACTGCCTTGGAGATAGGTTATATAGAATTGTGACACTATCCAGATCCTGATGAAAAAGAATCAGTTGTGGATACTGAAGGTACAGAGATGTGGTATATTGGGTATTTATGAGATGATGTAATAAAAAAAATAGATTCTCTAGTTAAATCACCAGTAGATCCTAGCGATAACTCACATTTTAGTTATGCAATTACATTGGATAAACAAGAGTATCAAGTATGAGCACTTTTGGAAAGAGGATGAGAAACTGCATTGTTGAATAATACTTATGCTATACAAAGAAGATTCACAGAAGAAGATATATGAAAATTAAGTTCAGATATAGATGGAAGTTATGATTGATATGTGACTTATAGTACAGGAAATGTTACATATATATTAAGTACAGCTTCATTATTGGTATATAGTGGAAATATTATAGATACAGATTGAGTAAACACAAATCTTATGATAGATGATTCTCTATTGTGAGAAGAAGCGTTACTAGTAAATCTAGCAATAGAAGATGGAACACCTAACGATCTTATTATAAAAAAAGCAAAGGAAGTATTTGGTCTCACATGATGAAATATAGAATGAGATTCAGCGGCTATCAATATAGTAGAAAGTAATACTACTATAGATTTAGTACCAATACAATATGACCATTGTGATTTAGATGGAACGTTGATAGCTCACGGATATAGTATTAATACATATATAGGAGCAACGGTATCTTTTGATAGTACATGTGAACCAGTAAGTAGATTGTGTGTGATGATGGAACACTTTCAGAATGACCAGATTTCCAAACTTGTAGTATGGAAGGAGCAGTAGATTGTAGTTTAGATGGAACTGCTGTAGCTCATGGAGATAGTATAAATGCATATTCAGAAGCTAATATAATATGGGATGCAACTTATGCCTGTACAGATAGATTAGAATCAAGAAAGTGTTATAACTGAAGTTTAGATGGAAGTTATACTAATTTAACATGTGCAAAAGGAACACCAGAAAATTGTCCTGCTGATAGTACATATGAGTATAGTGTAGGGCATATATACGATGTAATACAATTAGATCATGAAGAAAATGCGGTTCCTACAATAGAAATAGAAGAAAATAATGGAACGTACGAATATACATTGAATGTAACATGTAATGATGGAACATATAATGAAAGTGAAACAGGACCAGATTTAGTGAGTTGTGATGAAAACTATACAGTTATTGGAAATAACTGTTCTGCTGATAGTAAAAGTACTACATGTGGATGAAGTATAGAAGCAAATGAAGGATGGAATACAAGTGATGATTATATTCAAACGTGGAATGGAAGTGTATGGTTACCAAACAAAAGTGCAAATTATGATGAAAATCCAAGTATAGATGATTGTAGATATAGATGTAAAGAGAATTATACATGGAATGGAAGTAGTTGTGATGCAAATACAAAAGCTGTAACATGTGGATGAAGTATAGTATCTAATGCAGCTGCAAGTACAGCGATAACATATACACAAACATGGAACGGAATAATCTGGACGCCAACAACAAGTTGGTGAGAAGATCAAACAACATGTGATTTCAATTGTAATGCAAATTATACATGGGATGGTGATAGTTGTGAAGCAGATGGGAGAACAGAAACTTGTGGAGGAACAATACCAGCAAATTCAGAATGGAATAGTAGTGATACATATGGACAAATATGGGATGGAAGCATTTGGACACCAAGTAAGACAGTAAATCACAGTATAACAACAAGTACAGATGATTGTAGATATAAATGTAGTACAGATTATCACACAGAAGACAGTGGCGTTACTTGTATTTCAGACACTAAAATAGTAAATTGTGGATGAAGTATAGTAGCAAATGCAGCTGCAAGTACTGCAGTAACATATACACAAACATGGAACGGAACAATCTGGACACCGACAACAAGTTGGTGAGAAGATCAAACAACATGTGATTTCAATTGTAATGCAAATTATACATGGGATGGTGATAGTTGTGAAGCAGATGGGAGAACAGAAACTTGTGGAGGAACTTTACCAGCAAATTCAGAATGGAATAGTAGTGATACATATGGACAAACATGGGATGGAAGTATATGGGTACCAAGTAAGACATCAAATTACAGTATAACAACAAGTATAGATGATTGTAGATATAGTTGTAAAACAGGATATCATACAGAAGATAGTGGAGTTACTTGTATTTCAGACACTAAAATAGTAACATGTGGATGAAGTGGAGTATCAAATGCAATAGCAACAACAGCTTCAACATATACACAGACATGGGATTGAAGTATATGGTGAGTAACAACAAGTCGGTGAGAAGATCAAGTGATATGTGATTTTGATTGTAAAGAAAATTATACATGGGATGGTGATAGTTGTGAAGCAGATGGAAGAACTGTGACATGTGCAGGTACTTTACCAGCAAATTCTGAATGGAATACAAGCAATACATACGGACAGAGTTGGAATGGAAGTATATGGACCCCAAGTAAGACAGCAAACTATAATACAAGTGGAACAACAGATGATTGTAGATACAAATGTAATACAAGTTATCATACAGAAAATAGTGGCACAACATGTGTATCAGATACAAGAGCATGTAGTATAACAAATGGAGTATGAACGCAAACTTGGTGATGAGCTAGTTGGTGAACATGTACAGTAGTAAGTTGTAATACAAATTATAGTGAATCTGGAGATGCTTGTATAGCAGATGGAAAGACGGTAACATGTGGATGAGCTATAGTAGCAAATTCAGAATGGAATAGTAGTAATACATATGGACAAACATGGGATGGAAGTATATGGGCTCCAAGTAAGACGGCGAATTATAGTATAACAACAAGTACAAACGATTGTAGATATAGATGTAAAACGAATTATACATGGAATGGAAGTATTTGTGAAGTAGATACAAGACTAACAACCTGTTGATGAACAATCTCAACAAATAAGATAAATACAACAGGGACAACTTATACTCAAACATGGAATGGAACAAGTTGGTTACCTGTTAGTAAAGATTACACTCATAATCTTATTGCATCTGAATGTAATTTTGTTTGTGATACAAGTAGTATTAGTAATAGTAGCAGGTATTATTGGAATTGAGTCGATTGTGTAAAATTAGATGGAAATTCTAACTTTAGACTATCTACAAAAACGGATACTAGTTTAAGCTTTGTTTGGGATGAAGTTACATGAACACAAAGGTATTATCTTAAAAATATAACAGATAATTGACCTCGGACTAATAAGTGAATTAATCTTTCGCATACATTTACCTGATTAACTTCTTGAAAAGAATATAGGATTATCATGGTTCCAGTAATGTATTATAATTGAATTCAAGTTAATGGCGTGAGTATAACATTAACTATTTTAATTGATTGCCCCATCAATACATCTTTAGTATGAGAAATATGCGTAGCAAATACAAAGACGGTAACATGTGGATGAAATATAGTAGCAAATTCAGAACGGAATAGTAGCAATACATATAGTCAATTATGGAATGGAAGTATCTGGACACCGACAAAGACTGCAAATTATAGTACAACAACAAGTACAAATGATTGTAGATATAGATGTAAAACAAACTATACATGGAGTGGAAGTGCGTGTATAGCAAATACAAGAACAATAACATGTAGCGGAACAATACCAGCAAATTCAGAACGGAATAGTAGCAATACATATAGTCAATTATGGAATGGAAGCATACGGACACCGACAAAGACAGTAAATTATAGTACAACAACAAGTACAAATGATTGTAGATATAGATGTAAAACAAACTATACATGGAGTGGAAGTGCGTGTGTAGCAAATACAAAAACGGTAACATGTAGCGGAACAATACCAGCAAATTCAGAACGGAATAGTAGCAATACATATAGTCAATTATGGAATGGAAGCATACGGACACCGACAAAGACTGTAAATTATAGTACAACAACAAGTACAAATGATTGTAGATATAGATGTAAAACAAACTATACATGGAGTGGAAGTGCATGTGTAGCAAATACAAGAACAGTAACATGTAGTGGAACAATTCCAGCAAATTCAGAACGGAATAGTAGCAATACATATAGTCAATTACGGAATGGAAGTATACGGACACCAACAAAGACAGTAAATTATAGTACAACAACAAGTACAAACGATTGTAGATATAGATGTAAAACAAACTATGCATGGAATGGAAACGCTTGTATAGCAGATACAAAGACAGTAACATGTGGAGGTATTTTACCGGCCAATTCTTGATGGAATAGTAGTAATACATATGGACAAGTTTGGAATGGAAGTATATGGACCCCAAGTAAGACAGCAAACTATAATACAAGTGGAACAACAGATGATTGTAGATACAAATGTAAAACAAGTTATCATACAGAAAATACTGGAACAACTTGTGTATCTGATACAAGAACATGTACTATAGCAAATGGAGCATGAAGTCAAACATGGAATGGAAATAGTTGGAATTCATGTGTACCTACTTCTTGTACTACAGATTATTATAGTAATGGAAGTAGTTGTTTAGCAGTGTGAACTTCATACTATTCAGCAAATGGAAGTTTAAGTAGAGTAGCTTGTACAAATAAACCAAGTTCATCTAACTATACAAGTGATGGAAATGGAACAAATTCTTGTAGTTGGTGATGTCAAACTGATCTTTATCGGAATGGAAGTAGTTGTGCAGCTGTAGGAACAGCTTACTATTCACCTAATAGTAACAACACAAGATATACTTGTAGTAATCGAAAACCAAGTTATTCAACATATAGTACAGATGGAAATGGAGGAAATAGTTGTAGTCGGTGATGTCGAACAGATTTATATCGGAATGGAAGTAGTTGTGCAGCTGTAGGAACAGCATATTATTCACCTACGAAAAACAATACAAGATATGCTTGTTCTAATCGAAAACCTACTTATACTACCTATACAACAGATGGAAATGGAGGAAATAGTTGTAATCGGTGATGTCGAACTGATTTATATCGGACTGGAAGTGCATGTGCACGGGTAGGACATGGACTTTATTCTCCTACAAGAAATAATAGTAGATATCGATGTAGTAACCGAAAGCCGGCAAACTCTTACTATAGTGCAGATGGAAATGGAGTAAATAGTTGTAGTCGGGCTTGTAATTCTGGATATGTTCGGCGGAATGGAGCTTGTAGAACTTGTGCAAGTGGATGGAGTTGGTCTAATGGGGTATGTTACAAAACTCAAAGTAATCCTAAAGTTCGGATATGATATCGGGCTCCATTATGAGCTAGTACAGCAAATGCTTTATGGATAGATAGTGGAGATCATTATTGTAATCAATATCAAAGAGCTGGTTCTAAAATAGCACGAGCAACACAAAATCTATGTGGTCCTTACCGGGTTCGATTTGATGCGACTTGATCAGGTACTCCAACAGGAGCTCGACAAAAAAGAGATTTTGGATGTGTAGAACATGGATGAGCTAGTTCTATTACTTGTAAATATACACCATAATTAAATATTAAATTTTCTTAGCTAAAAAACTCTCTAATTTATTTAGAGAGTTTTTTTATTATATAGGATTTTGAAGCTTTTAGAACTACAAAGAAGTTTAATTTGACTTTCTAATATTTCGGGGCTAGTCCTGCACTACTGCATGGTCTAATAAGTCCAGTAGATATCTTTGCCTGATAGAGCTTATTTCATAGCTAATTATTAGCTACAACTATAGTTCTTGTATATATGAACTCTAAATGATTTTAACTAAGATTTAGTAAAGAATTATAATCAAAAAAACATTATTAATTACTTTAGTGACTCAAGAAGTGATTATTTACTTGAAAAACTATATTAAATTATTATACTTTTCTCATTGATTAAATTTTAATAATAAAAAAATACAAAAAAATGGAGATGGATACTATAGGAAATAAGTCTATACAAGAAGAGCAAGAAATTGCAGATGAGTTAAATAAAAAACAACAACAGGAACTTGATGATTTAGAAAATCCAAATATTCCAAAAGCCTACAATAAATTCCCTATATGAAAAATTAAAAAAGCTTTTATAATAGGAATGCTATGAGTTTTCCTTTATGCTGTATGGTATTATACAGAATGAGATGCTATGGAGACATTTATGACATGGATTTTTCTAGATTTGTATATCTTGTTTTTTTATGCTATTTATTTAGGATGGAAAAAACTTAGAAAAAAAGAACATTTAGGTTTTGAACAAGGATTATATTATATAGGTTATAGGTTTGCTTCTTTTATGATTCTTCTTGTGTCGGTGTTTTCGGCTTTTTGCTATTATCACTTGGAGATGAAACCATTGACTATGCCTCTATACACTATTACGAATTGAACCAAAACGGTACATTTTCAATCTATGATGCACATAGGGAGTGAAAAATATTATGATGATGTTTTTGATACTATGATGGGTTATTTGGATGATGGATATGTATTATATTATGAAGGAGTGAAATGATTAGATGATGAGAAGAGTTCTGAAAAGTTTGATACTATTATGAAATTCAACTTTGATCATGAATTATATGATAATATGTCTAAAATATATGGATTGGTTATGCAAGATAATCGTCGGTATATCGATGCGGCAGGAGAGAATGCTGTGAACGCTGATGTGCACCTTTCATATGTGATAGATAAATATGAAGAGAAAAATGGTGAAATACAGGTAAGCGAGAATGGCGAGGGGGTTATAGATATTAGTAGTTTATTGACAGAAAGAATAAATACATTGAATGATAGACAGATGTGATTATTGAGGATAATAAATAAATCTATGATAAGCTTTATGTTGAAAAATGACTATACATCTGATATGATAACAAAAGGGCTTGGTATGGAAGATGTGATAGATGTGATATTGCAAGAAAGAAATAAAGTAATAGCAGAAAAATTGTCTAGTCCAGATCATAATAAGATATATATTATGTATGGTAAATGACATTTCAAATGAGTTTTAGCGCTATTACAAGAAAAAGATCCTAATTGGAAGATAGTAGAACAGAAAGAATATCTTTCCTTAAAATAGGAAAAGAGGAACTGTAAAAAAAGAATACAGTGAAAAAGGATATAACAAGGTAATTATATAAAATATTAAACTAATTTAGTGCTGGATTGTTCTATATTGTAGTTGTTATACTATGAGAATAGAGAATTAAATATCTAAATAAATGATTATAAAATTTATTCATTAAATATAAAATATGATAATTACAAATTTAGAGTATGTACCGGGAAAAGACGTTACAGAACATTTTGGGTTAGTAAGTGGTAGTAGTGTGAGAAGTAAGCATTTCGGTAGAGATATCGCTGCGAGTTTCAAAAATTTTTTCTGATGAGAATTGAAGTGATATACAGAACTTCTTGAAGAATCTAGAAAAGAAGCTTTATCTAGGATGGTAAATTTTGCAGAAAGTAGGGGAGCCAACGCTATATTGAATGTAAGATTTTCTACTTCATCTATAGCAAGTGGCGCTGCTGAGATATATGTATATGGAACAGCTGTTAAGGTGAATTAAGTTTCTTCCGAAAATAGATTGTCATTTCGACCTATCTAATAGAAAAAAATAAATTCTAGTGGAGAAATCTCTTCTCTAAAAAATAACGAAGTTAGACTATTTACTGATAAATGTTTGCTATTTATTTATAAATATAAACAATAAATAGATTGTCATTTCGACCTATCTAATAGAAGAAGTTAAATTCTAGTGGAGAAATCTCTTCTCTAAAAAATAACGAAGTAAAAATATTTACTGATTACTAATAAAAAAATAATGAATTTAATTGTAATTGTAATATTGCTTATACTATGATATTTCATAGGTAAGAATAAAGAAAAGAAGCATTATGAATCAATAAGAGAAAGAGAGAAAAAATATGAAGATATTTTTATATTGAATGAAATGGATCTTGCTAAGTTGTCTGTAGATAAATCAGGGCTTCTTACAGGTAGTGTAGTCGTTGCAATAGATTATTTCAAAAAGTTTGTTTCTTGATTGATTAATATTTTCTGAGGTAGATTATTTGTATATGAGACATTGATAGATAGAGCTAGAAGAGAAGCTATTTTGAAGGTAAAAGAAAAAGCTTATAAGTTGTGAGCTAATGCTATAGTAAATCTTAGAATAGAAACATCAAGTATTTCCCAAAATTCTAATAAAAGTGTATGAGCTGTGGAAGTTTTAGCTTATGGTACGGCTGTACAGGTAGATAGAAATAGTATGATAGATGCATGAATAGTAACAAATAATGTAGGGTATGTTAATACAACTGGAGCAGAAAATTATAATCTAGAAAAAGGTTCTCATTTAGGAAAATGAGCTAAATTTTTGATATATTTATTATGATTATTAGCTATCATATATATAATATTCTTACAGATAGCTAATATAGTTGTTACGACTGTATCTTTGGAAAAAGAAAAACAGATGTTTAGTGAAATGCTTGCTTTTGACTCTATAAACGAACCACTTACTGAACAAGTAAGAAATTTGGTATGAGATGTTTCTTATAATGTTTATGTAGTAAATGAAGCAGAGCCGAATGCTTTTGCTTCTTTGGGAGCTAATATGTATATTACTACAAGTTTCTTGGATATGATAGATACTGAAAATGAGCTATTGTTTGTGATATGACATGAAATGGCTCATATAGAAAATAGAGATGTATTGAGAAGAGTGGCTACTCAAATTCCTTTTTCAGTTGCACTTAATCTAATAGTAGGAAATGCTTCTGACGTCCAAGGGGTGTGAAATATAGTAAGTTATAGTTATGATAAACATATTGAAAATGTATCAGATGAATATGGATTGAGTTTTTTGAATTATAGGATGTGACATGTAGGATGTGCTATAGAGTTTTTTGAAAAAATGAATTCATTATCTTCAAATGCGATGGAGATAATGTCAGATCATCCAACTACTATTTCTAGGATTGCTAATATGAAGTCTATAATTGAGAGAGAAGGTTATGAAGTAGAGGAATGTAGTCCTTTGAATCTAAAATAATTTTCTGAGAATTTATGAATATACTTTTTTTATAAAGTACAAAAAATGTACTATATTTTTATATTAATTCTGCCTTGAATCTTTATGATTTTTCTTATAAAGACTTTCTAAAATAAATTTAAAAAAACAAATCAACACAAAGTTGTAAATAATAAGTTGATAAAGTTATAGACAAAAATTTATTTTCTAAAGTTTAAAAAACTTATATTTTTTAATATATGAAAACAATAAAAATGTGAAAAAAAATGAAAAATTTACTGAAGAAACAAGGATTTACATTAGTAGAGCTAATTATCGTGATTGCTATAATAGCAGTATTAGCAGTAGCAGCATTTATGATGCTGACAAAATGGTTAGGAAAATCTAGAGATAGTAGAAAGGTAGCGGATATAGAAACCATCTCAAAATCTCTAATGATATGGATGAATGATTTGGATAATAGTACAGGATTGGTACCCCATCCAGATAATGAATGACTAACGCAATGGGATGGAGTAACTTTTTTCACTCAATGAGTATTTGGAAGTGGAGTAGTAAGTGAATTGGATAATATGCAAAAA
>Ga0208900_1001054_pt1 | contig 15620 bp, 16 predicted proteins | sample AntAceMetag02UKK_FD_184763 | JGI IMG/M metagenome (GOLD analysis project Ga0208900, IMG submission 184763) | Saline lake microbial communities from Ace Lake, Antarctica - Antarctic Ace Lake Metagenome 02UKK (SPAdes) (version 2) | ecosystem: Environmental > Aquatic > Non-marine Saline and... | reverse complement strand
ATGCCACTGGCAGCAGCTTGATCATGAATCTTATCCAGGGGCTTCATTGCAATGGGACTGCCATTGTTCTTATCACCCACGATCTTTCCCTGGCAGCCCGATATGCCAGTCGCCTGGTGGTCATGGGCCAGGGGGAAATTCTGCTGGACGACCCCATGGAAAAAGGGCTGGGAAAAACCGATGTGTTACAGCGGGCAGGATTGATCCCGGTGATCCCGGACACTCTGGAATCCTTTTCTGCAAAAACAGGTGGTTTACATGATTGACAAGCGCCCATCCCCGGGGCTTGGGGGGCTGGACATCCGGAGTAAATTCGCTCTGTTTATCCAGTTCATGGCCTGGACCATCCTGTACGATCACCCGGCCTGCCACGGGGCCATATGCCTTATGATCATTGGGACAGGCCTCCATATCGGACTTTCCCTGAAACAAATGTTTGCCAAGCTGATCCCATTGGCGCCTCTGTTTTTTATGATAATGCTGTTTACCGGTTTTAATAGCGGTGCTGGCTTTATCCATCCGGAAAACCAGGCCCCCATTCTCACCCTGTGGCCAGGCGCGGTAATGACCCGGGGCGGAGTTATGCTGGGAGCTACTTTTCTGCTCCGACTGGTGAACATGGTGGTGTTGACCCAGATCATCCTTGCCTCCACCCCTTTGGATGAGTTCATCAATCTGTTCGTCAAGTTGAGACTGCCTCCTGCCCTCTCTTTTCTGATCACCACAGCCATCCGGTTTGTACCGGCCCTGGATAAAAAAAGGAGCCTGATCATCACGGCCCAGCGGGCCCGGGGTGTCGACCTGGATGAAGGCAACTGGTTCCGGCAGTTCAAAAGCCGGGTAGCCATCATGATACCCTTGATGGTCAATGCCATTATCATCTCCGACCAGTTGTCCATGGCCTTGATGAATCGCGGGTTTGGATACCGGAAAACCTGGACCATCATGACCCGGCTTCGATTTCGCACGGCAGATTATTTTATAATGTTCTTGTGCTTGCTTAGCCTGGTTTCAGCCGTTGTCATCCGATACCAGGGAAATTTTGAAAATATCCTGAACATTCAGTATCTGTCAGCCTTTTTTCAACTTTGATTCTTCTTTGTGGCAGACCGTCAACTGATATCTTCCATACAATTGTATTTTACGATATTTTTAAGATGAGCATATGTGTCCACATCCATGGACTCAAAACAAATGCCCATGCCTTCACCTGTTTGCCTGGTAATGGATGCCTGCATTATCAGCTCGATTTTTTCGCTGCTGCCGGTTAGATGAATTTTAACCGAGCAGGGGGTGCCGGGTTTGAATCGCCGGGCGGTATCAATATAGATCCCTTTCATGCTCAGGTCCTTTGAGCTGCCGGAGAGTTCCACTGCTTTTCCATCAATATTCAGTATGATTCTGATGGGGGTCGCAAATTCGACCCTGTCAAATTTGCGTCTATTGTCAGTATTAGAAGGTGTCATGAGAGATTCCTTTGACTTCTGTTTTCAGTCATTGATAGTAATTTTTTAATATGATAGGGTGCAATATAGTTAATCACCTTTTTGTGGAGGCGCCTATGAAAATATCAATTATGTTCAAAAATATCAACTCATCAGATTCTTTAAAATCTCACATCCATAAAAAATTTGATAGATTAGACAAGATGCTGGATAACCCTGCTGAAGCACAGGTTGTTGTATCAGTTGAAAAATTATGGAACATTGCTGATATCAATCTAAACTGTGGCAAGATAAAAATCCATGCGAAAGAAGAAGTTGAGAACAACATGTACTCCGCTATTGATACACTTTCCGATAATGTTAAACTGCAAATCAGAAAGTACAAAGATAAACAGCGGCTGCATCTATCCGGTGGTAAAGATAGCCTCAAAGAAAATGTCATGCATATAGAATCTCCAGAAACCATTGATGGATAAACAGAACATATAACAAAATAAGGGACAGACCACGAATAAACAAAGGGCTCATTTAATCGGGGTCTGTCCCTTAATTTTCCCCTTAATTTTCCGCATGCACACTCCACCCACCCACGGCGTTTAAGCTGACTACGGTTTTTTTTCAGAAAAAAATAAAACGCCATTTCCTTTTTTGCCCAGCGACTCTTGCGGCTTAACGTCCGGCCTTCGGTCTTTGCCAATCCTGCGCTTGCCCATTGTGATCTGGGAAACATATCCAGTATAGCTGGGTCCAGTACCAGGCCCTTGTTTTTTTCTTAACGTCAGCCGTTTGAGCAATATCTGCACAACCCACTTCCCCCAAGAATTTACCACTGATATGACCACCGATGGTCCATAAATTGCTTTAGATCTCCAAAATTAGAATTGCTGTAAAAAATTACTTGACAAAGATTTGAGTTTCGCTTAAGCATAACTTGGCTGTATATACAATTCAACTACTCCAGTTTTATAACAAACTCGACTTTAGGAGTGAATGTAAAATGGGCGATGTCAGCCCCAGCCCCTGCGAATAATAAATATGTCAAAAAAATTCTTGCTGATGGAAGCAGGCAATCTTTAAGAACGAATAAACAAGGAGTTATACCATGTCGCTGGAAGAATTAACCAAACTGGTGGAAGACGGTGAAACCGAAGAGGCAGAGGAGCTGGCAGCAAAGCTGTTGAAGGACGGATCTGATCCCCTGCTGATGATCGAGGCACTCACAAAAACCATGGGCCACGTGGGAGATCTTTTTGCCAAACTGGATATCTTTCTCCCTGAAATAATGCTGGCAGGCGAAGCCCTGGCCGGGGTTGTGAAGGTGATGGAGCCCTATCTTGATGCCGTGGGCGGACAACAGATAAAAGGGAAGGTGATTCTTGGCGTTGTTAAGGGTGATCTGCATGAAATCGGGAAAAATATTGTTCGACTGATCCTGGAAACCAATGGCTTTATTGTCAAGGATCTTGGATATAATGTGGACCCATTGACCTTTGTAAAAGAGGCCGAGGCCATGGGTGCTGATTTCATTGGTGCCTCCTCACTCATGACCACCACCATGCCCCGCCAGAAGGAAATCATTGAAATTTTAATAGACAAAGGGTTGCGGGATAAGTTCAAGGTGATCATCGGTGGTGCACCCACTTCCCAGATGTGGGCAGACGAGATCGGTGCCGATCTTTATTGTAAGGATGCAAAAAGTACGCCTGCAGCCTTGACGGCATTGTTAGCTTAAACTGTATGGATAGATTTTGTGACTGTCAGGTCATGGTTGCTATAAAAATTTGACGGCTTCAGGGCCGTCTTGCATATGGAGGAGATATAATGACGACTGCCTATCGACATTGGGAAATCCTGGAACGTTCCACCACAGGTCCGTTCATGGACGAAGATGATTTTCTGCCCAAACGTTTCACCCCCACGCTTAAAAAACTGATTAAAAAATACGAAATAAAATACGACCCTGCAAACCCTTGCCCCACCGATGATGCCATGGCCGATCGCATCTGGCAGGCAGCCTGGGATCTGTTCCGGGATGTGGGATATTACAATACAGACTCCCATCGCATCATGCAGGTTTCGGATCAGGAGATCAAAGAGGCCCTGTATATGTCCAATGATCGTTACCTCGTGGGTGGGGGGAAAGATGCGGTACTCTTCCAGCACCGCCAGGTGGAAGACAAGAAAACGCCTTTTTGCATCATGAGCCCTGATATTACCTGTGATGAAAAATACCACCAGTCCATCTGCATGGCCTATCTTAAAGAACCCCTGCTGGATGGTATCTGTGGGCCTATCCTGGAAAAGACATTTGGTCACCTCATCGAATCCGCAGGTCCCACTGAAATCAGCGGGTGCATTCAGCACATCTATAACCAGAAAATGGCGGCCCGCCTTCTGGGACGGCCCGGAACTTTCATGGTGGCCGTGGGGACAGCCGAGCATGACAGCGGACAAATTGCCGTTTCTGATGATAACTGGGGGGTACAGAAAACCGATGCCCGTCTGGTGGGATCCTTGACGGAATTTAAAACCGCAGATACGCTTCTCAACAGATCCTTGCACTATGCCCAATACGGCGGCTACACCGGTAATCTCACCGGTGCCATTTACGGCGGTTGGTGTGGTGGTTCAGAAGGAACCGCAGTTGCCACAGTTGCTTACAGCCTCATTGGCCTTATCATGCATGGTGCTATTTTTAATCAGCACTTTCCATTTCATCTCAACTATGGTTCCAATACCACCAGAGAACTGCTCTGGTCCATCTCCATGGCGGGCCAGGCCCTGTCCCGGAACTCCAATCTTTTGTACACATCCAATGGATTTGCCAATGCGGGTCCCATGACGGAAATGCTTTTCCGGGAAACAGCCGTCCACGCAATGGTTTCAACGGTTTCTGGCTGGCACCTTTGGGAAATGGCTTCAACGCGCAACAAGTATCGCAACAGAGCAACGCCCCTGGAAGCCAGGATTGGTATGGAAGTCGGTCATGCCGTGGCCCGTCAGGGTCTTACCCGGGAACAGGTCAATGAAATTGCCAATAAACTGTTGGCAAAATATGAAGACCATGCCGCCGATGCCCCCATGGGGTGCGAGTACCATGAATGCTATGATGTGGAAAAGGCCGTCCCCACCCAGGAACATTACGATATGTTCCGCAAGGTCAAGGATGAGATTGCAGAATTGGGAATTGAATTTCCCTATTGATCGTCGGCAACAAGATTATTTTTACACTCGATGATCAAGTTTTTTGGCCGGTTTTGCGAGAACGGGGTCAGGCGCCATGCTTTTGACGAGATCCTTTGCATAAAGGCAAAAATTATCAAAAGCGCCAAAAATCCAAGATAAAAACTTGATCATTGAGGCACAGGAGAATTTTTATGGCAAAACAAATGTTAATTGATGCTACCCGGGGAGAACGGACAGAAAAAGCCCCCTGGGTTCCCTATGCTGGTGTCAATTGTGCCTTTCTCATCAAAGAAGAGGCGGATACCTTTTTCAAGGACCCGGAGCTGCTGGCCAAGGGAATTGTTACGGCCGCTGAAACCTACCATGCCGATGGCATCCCGCTTTTGTTTGACCTTTCCGTGGAAGCAGAAGCCATGGGGTGTGAAGTGGAATACTGGAAGGATAACGTCCCCTCTGTGCGTTCCCACCCCTGCCAGAAAGAGACCCCCCAGGAGTTGGGCCTCAGCCTGCCCACCCGGGATTCTGGCCGGTGGCCGGTGATCTTTAAGGCGGCGGCCATTGCAAAACCGCAGTTGGATAAAATGGATTGTGCCATGATGGGCCTTGTCACCGGTCCTCTAACCCTGGCATCCCATCTGGCGGGTGTTCGCATCTTCACGGCATTGAAAAAAAAGAAAGAATATGCCCATGCGATCATTGAATATGCGGGACGTCTCTGTGCCCAAGCTGCTCAATTTTATACTGAAATGGGGTGTGATATTATTGCCCTTGTGGACCCGGTGGCCTCCCAGATCCGCCCTGAGATGTTTAAAGAGTTTGTCACCCCCAATTGTCAACCCGCTTTGCAGGTGATCCACGATGCCGGGAAAACATCTTCATTTTTCATTTGTGGAGATTGCACCAAGGTCGTTGAAGAGGTCTGCAAGGTCGGTACCCACGGCTTTGCCATTGATGAGCAGATGGATCTTACGTTTATCAGGGACATTGCCCTGAAATACAAAAAAGGCTTTGGCGGTGCACTCAAACTGACCCTGGCCCTGAGCCTGGGGCTTATCTCGCCAAGGGAGGATGCGCTTATAAACCTTTCAGCCGGTGGTACCCAAGGATATACATTTGCCCCGGGCTGAGATATTCCCTATGATGCTCCGGCGGAGCATTTGATCCAGGCTTGGGAAGCCCGGGAATGGTTTTATGAGCATTACCCCCAATACCCCGAGGGGTGTTAGTCTCATAATTTTAAACCCACTTGACTTTGCTTGACGGGATCTGGTTTGAGCGGGCTAAATACTGACAGGCCTGACCTGATGCGTCATGAACGGTACCGGACTGCTAAAACCAGAACGGCTGGTCCGGGTCATCGAGAGATTGTTATTACCCACGCAAATGCCTGGTCCTCCGGGCCGGGCGTTTTACTTTGAACTGGAGCGCCTTTTGGTCTTCTTTGGAGAAAATAGACAATGGAACCTAAAATTCGCATCGATGTGTTGACATTGGACAGTGTGCAATGTGCTGCCTGCGGTTATATGATGGAGTCCATTGCGGCTCTGCCCGAAGATATTCAGGAGCTGATTGAGTACAAGGAGTGGTCCATCAAGCAGAAAGAGGGCATCGCCATGTTTACCAAATTAAAAGGTAAGGTGCTGCCCACCATTTGTATTGAAGGCAATTTGGTTTTCCAGAGTATGATTCCCCAATATGAAGAACTCATTGATGAACTGGCCAAAAGAGCCCCCTCAGATACCATAAGACAATGTATTCTTGATCTGCGGGATCAGGATTTTGACTTTGATAACATCAAGGCTAATCTGGACCGGGCGGGTTCCGGGCATAATACAAGGATAGAGTAAGGATAAAAGATGGTCATGAACGCAGGATTTAAATCACAATGCCTACCCACCTATCGGGTACTTACCCAGGATCAGATCAACACCCTTCACTGTTCAACCCTGGAACTTCTTGAGACCATTGGTGTCAAAATCATGCATGAAGAGGCCATCCAGATGATGGCCGATGCCGGATGTCGGATAAAAAAGGATAACATTGTCCAGATTCCCAATTATCTGGTGGAGGAGTCCATCCGCAGTGCCCCCTCCCGAATTACCATATATAACAGGCTTGGCAAAGAAGCCATGCATCTGGAGGGTAACAAAACCTATTTCGGCATGGGAACAGACCTTGTTAAAACCTATGATCCGGAAACCGGCAAATTAAGGGAATCACAGCTTCAGGATGTGGCCAATGCGGCACGCATTGCCGATTATCTGGAGGAAATTGATTTTACCGGCTCCTATGCCCTTCCCTTTGATTCTCCCACCAATCTTGCCTACATTGATTCCTTTAAAGTGCAATTGGAAAACTCCATAAAACCGATTTTCTACACGGCTGCCGGCATGGAAGATATGGCGGTTATCCATGAAATGGCAGCGGCAGTCATGGGTGGCAAAGAGGCGTTGCGGGAAAAACCCATTCATATTCATTATGCCGAACCCCTGACCCCTCTCATGCACTCCTCCGGTGCCATAGATAAATTGTTCTTTTGTGCGGATAACGGCTCTCCAGTGAATTATACCCCGGGTATGATGTCCGGTGCCAGTGCACCTGTGACCCTGGCCGGTGCCGTCACCGTGGGCAATGCCGAAGCCCTGAGCGGCGTTGTCATGCACCAGCTCCGTGCCAAAGGAGCCCCCATCATTTCGGGGTTTGGCATGTCAACCCTGGACATGAAAGCCGGTACCTGTATCTATGGATGCCCGGAATATCGACTGGCCCTTTCTGCCTGTTCCGACCTTTATCACTATTATGGCATTCCCATGTGGGGCACCGCCGGTGTCACTGATTCCAACTGCCTTGACCAGCAGGCTGGTATGGAATGGGCCATGTCCCTGCTCATGGCAGGGCTGGACGGTGCCAATTTAATCCATGACATTGCCTATATGGGGCAGGGACTTGTGGGGTCCCCGGCAGCGTTGGTGATGAATGCAGAAATAATCAGTTATGTCCGAAGGGTCATCAAAGGGTTTGACATTGATGCCGAACATATTGGAATGGATGTGATAAGAAGTGTCGGTCCCCAGGGCGCTTTCCTCGCCACGGAGCAGACCATGAAATTTTTTAAGGAAGAACATTGGCAACCCCAGCTGTCTAACAGGGCCAGTCCTGATATATGGAAAAAGATGGGCAGCAAGACCTGGGGGGAGAATGCGGCCCGGAAAGCATTGGACATATTAAAGAATCATCAAACCACCCCCTTGGCCCCAGGACTTCAGGAAACCCTCGATGCTATGCGAGATAAAGCTTTTTTGGATCTTGACGGCAAACAGTTTGAATCCTGATCCCGTTGGGGAGTCAGAGTAACTCAATTTACCTGGAAACCCGGCAGAGAAGCGGATATCTCTGAGTTTGATGGACGGCCTGACTCTTAATCAGTAGGTCCCCGGTTCGACTCCGTGACGGCCCACCACTTAAACCCCTCTAAAAACAAATGGTTACAGCCTAATAGCTGTAACCCTTTTTGCTTTGGGTTCTACCCACTTTTCATTTTCTAATACCCCATAAACCATGCTTAAGCCCCCTTTTCTCTGCCCGGTATGATCAACAATGCCCTTTACCAGAACAAAAGACCACCCCCAGATTTGGAAGCGGTCTATATTTTTAATCTCACCTTGCAGGGGAAAAAATCTTTACCCGGTGTCCCTGGCTCCCCTTTGGAATTATTACACCCCCGATGCAATAATTCAGGCATAGGGATGGTGGGTGATACCATTGTAGGACTGTCCCGTTTTGGGACATTGGCCCGCTGGGTTGCCCCGGTGGGAATATTCGGATTTTAAATCTGATTAAGGCTCCACATTTTAATCGCCTTATTTTTTGGGTGGTTGATCTGGATAAGATGCCCCGATTTTTCAGAGTATTTTTTTAACCAGCTCAATTTTAAGCCCGTTGGACTTATTGCATCCGGATTGCAAAAAGTCCCTGGCAGGTAAGCCCCGGGAAAAAACCCAGGGGGGTTAATATTTTTTAACCCGGCTGTGGTCCTCGGGTAAAGGTAAGACCACGGGTAATGCTCCGGGCAAGTTCCCCCAGGGGCAAACAAACCCCAGCCTCGATCTCCGCCCGCTGCTCTGTGTCCAATGTCAATGTGACGGAGTGCATACTGATATTCGTGGGGGTGGTTGTCTGACAATTCCTGCATGGTTTCCATAGTGGCTTACAGGTGGGTTTTTCCCAGGGCTTCTAAGCGGAGCGATTGAACCTTGGTGAAAAAGCTTTCAATAACGCCGTGGTTGAAATTGTTGATCTCTTCCAGTTGGGAAATGTAGATGGATTTTTCTTTCTGCCTGGCAGGAAGAGGATAAGCCTTAATAGGGCCTGCTCCGTCCATCAAAAGTTCTTCCAGGAGATTAATCTTGTTTTTCAGGATGCGAATTGTTTCGTCTTTGGATGTGGTTGTGGCGGGTTGTTTCATGTTCGGGCCTCCAGTGTTCCGGCTGTCAAACCGTATCCCTGATTTGGCAGGAATGAGCCACCATAAAATCAATTTTCGTTTTGGTCAAGGATTTCTTGAAAAAAACACAAATACACATTACAATGAAAATATGACAAAACGTGAATTGCTGAAAATATTAAGCCAAGAGGGGTGGCAATATCTAAGAGAAGGCCGTCACGAGATATGGGGCAAGAATGGCAAAACCATCCCCATTCCCCGGCATGCCGGAGACATCCCCAAGGGAACTGTTAATAATATTTTAAAACGAGCTGGTGTAAAAAAATAAGGGAGGATAAAAAGCATGGAATTTTATTATGCTGTTTTTCAAATAGAAGATGATAACACCCTGGTGTCCATCCCTGATGTGGAAATCTGTGAAACCTTTGGTAAGACATGGGATGATGCCTATGGAATGGGTATTGATGCCCTGGCGGCTTGCCTGTCAGAACCTGAAACAATTATTCATCCAAAGTCATCACGGGAACAGCTTCAAGCCTTGTATCCTGGTGCTGAGATTGTGCCCATTCCCGTGGATGAATCAATCAAGAAGAGGTATCAGGCCACCAGACGAATCAATGTAAGTTTTCCAGAGGGATTATTGATCCGGGTTGACGAATTCAGGTCAAAAGAAGGTATGAAGCGCTCACAGCTTTTGGCCCAGGCGGCTGAGGAATTTCTTGAATCCCGGGTTTAATCTGCCTGATATTCTGGGATAGTTTACTTGTTCCAAATTGGAATAAGCTCGTGGCCACCAAAACCGGTCTTGCTAAGGGCTTTGAACTGTTCTTCATAGTCACAAGGTTCATGTTTCTTTTTGCATTTATAGCAAAACATAACTCCGGGCAGGTAGCCTTTAGACTGGATACGGCCCACTTTTTCTCACTGACGGCAATTGTCCTTTCCTCTGGCGCATTCCCATTTTCCCGGTCGGAGCTTTAAGCATCTAATTTAATTTGCCTTGGCACTGATCTTGAATTTACGTTTTTCATATTTTACCATTCTTTCATCGCGTCCTTTAAATCAAGGGCTTCACCGTTTTCGAGTTCTTTGTATGCTTCAGCTCTGACAGCTTCCTCAGAATCAGATAAAAACTCCAATTGGTGGATACGTTGCAACCACAAGTTAAATTCCCGGATATCAATAACAGCTTTTGTGGGTGCATCAAGAATGAACGAATGGAAGAAAGGTAAATTTTCGATATTGTGTTTTTCGATAGTCATTTAAATGGCTCCTCTTTGTCTGGTGTTCATAATCTTTATCTGTTCCGGGTTCACCTTCTGGAAGATGGCCCCCATGGTATCTGCTGCTTTACGGTTACGGTCTGGGGATAAATGGCTGTATCGCTCGGTCATTGCCAATGAAGCATGGCCCAACAATTCTTTGACTTCATGAAGGCTTATTCCTTCCATGACAAGCCATGATGCGAAACTGTGCCTCAGTGTATGGAAGGTTACCCGTTGCCGTCTGTCGGTGATCCCATCGTTAAAACTTGCCTTTTTAACGGCATTACGAAACGAGTTAGATATTATTTCAATCTTTCCACCAGTCCTGGCAAGGAAAATAAGTTCTTCTCTTCTGCCCGGCCCCATCCCGGTAAAGATCCGCTTTACATCCGCAGTCATTGAAAGGGTTCTGCTTCTGCCTGATTTTGTATCCAAAAGATTGATCAACCCATGCCCGATGTCAACAGCCCCCCAGGTCAAAGAAAAGATCTCTCCTGCCCTCAGTCCACAATGCAGGGACAATAGAGCCATATCATAAACCTGTGGACTCATCATTTTTAATATATCAAGAAGGTGGTGGGCTTCATCCAGGGAAAGGAACCGGACCCGTTTATTGTCGTACTTTGGTCTTTTTATCCTGGTGGTGGGTATCTCTCCAACATGGTGCCCGGTACGTTCGGCATATCTGAAAATCATACCAAGGGTGGTAAGGGCATATTCAAGAGTGCGGGGAGACTTCCCGGCATCAAGCATGGTTTTTTTCAGTCGCTCAAGGTCAAAGGTGGAAATTTCTTTGAAGGGCTTATCTCCGATGGTGGGGTTTATCCAGATTCTAAAAAGCTGCTCTTCTGTGGTGTGTGCCTTCTTTTTTTTCTCTGCCTGGATTGCCGGGTAATAAATATTCTTGAAAAACATTTCCAAGGTCATTAAATCCTTGGCTTGCTTCTCCTGCTGTTTTTTTTCCAAGGCATCTTGTTCTTTCCGGTGCTCATCTGCTGCAATCTGTTTTTTCCGATGGGTGGTGCCACCAGCTCCTTTCCTGGCATCGTCTTTTAACTCATTCATTCGGATAATGGCTTTATCAAGAGTCCATCCTTGTGATGCCCACCCCAAACCTGAATTTATTCTTTTGCCGTTGAATTGAAACCTGGCAGAAAAATAAACATCAGGCTTTACACCATGTTTCCTTCTTGGATGTTTTTTGACCTTGATTCCCCGGTAGATTGATTCCCATTTTTCCTTTGCCATATTCCTACCCTTTCAAGATTTTGCCCACTTTTTGCCCACTTTTGATGTGAAACAAAGTGTTTTTGAGTGATGCAATGTGAATGATGGCTCTAAGAATACAGCAGAATATATATAAATGTCAAGGCTTTAATGATGAATAGTGAATCTGTGTGAAAGTATAAATAACTGACTCTTAATCAGTAGGTCAAAGGTTCGATCCCTTCACGGCCCAACACTTAAAAACAATTTAAAAATAAAGGGTTATAGTCTAATCGACTATAGCCCTTTTTATATTGTATAGCCTGCTGTGTGTGACTCTGTGTGTGAGTTTTTTTATTCAAGAGCTTTTTCCAGACTTATCCACAGCACCGCTCCCAAAGTCTCCATTGGAGTGCAAGTAGGTCTCTGTGGCCAGTCGATTCTCATGGCCCAGGATTCTTTGAACAGTTCCTATGGGGACATTGTTATGTTCTAATGAAGATGCACCCAAGTGTCTTGACATTGGGGTCCACTATGGTCCATTGCCGGTGATCGACCGGGATTCTTCTGAGCTTAATACCCCTTGAATGCTATAATAATGCATGCTAAAGAGTAATAATTGTTTTTCATTTCACTGTACCTATTGAGATAATTATATTTATGAATAACCCTGAAAATAAAATCTATACCGGTGACATTGTGGCAGGCTCTCTGCTCATGGAAGAAAGCCGAAAAATTGCGCACCTGCTTTTAGGAAATGTAAATGCCCATGGCTGGCACCAGGCCATTGTTCGTGACAATATTTTACAGAAAAGAAGCCCGGAAACAGCAAAAAGACAAGCCCGCCTTATAAAAAAACGTCTCATGACCATGGACAGAGAGTTGTGGCAACTTGTTTATGATGGTTCATCCTAAATAACTTCCCAGGCTCTGCTTGCGGCATCCATAAAACAGAGCCGCCTTGTTGGTGATTTTATGGATATTGTTTTACGGCAACACTGGCAGACCTTTACAAAAAAGATCAGCGGAAGTGACTGGAACCAATTTCTTGAGACTTGTTCCCAGATTGACCCACAGGTTGACACATGGAAAGAATCAACAAGATCAAAGCTAAAGCAGGTTGTGTTCAGGATGCTTTCAGAGGCAAAATATATTGAAAATACAGCAACCTGCAAATTAATCCCCGTATTCCTGGCACCGGAAATAAAAAATTACCTTGTTAAAAAAAAAGAAATCTATGTATTAAAGTGCATGAAAATCACATAGCTTAATAAGGATTTGATATGGCACCATTTAAAACCCGTCTGGACAAAATTCTTGATCGACTGACATCCGATGAACTTCTCTCTAATTCCGGCCTTGGAAATGAAATCGGTTTTTATATTTTTGATTACCCACCTGAACATGAATTGGAAGTAAGAGAGCATATTGAGTTTATATTAAAACAGCTTCCAAAAAGAAAACCTGCCATGCGTTTCAAGCACATCAATCTGTTTGAACTGATTATTCAGTATCTTAAAAACAGGAACCTGCTTGACCGTGTTCTGGATATCCAGACAAAAAAAGGGGATAAAGCGCTTTTAAAGGCCTTAAAAGGTCCCATTGATGCCAAAAAGATAGCAAAGGAGTTTGTTGATCTTGCCCACCCTGATGAGCAGGACCTTGTTCTGGTATCGGGGGTTGGAAGCGCCTATCCCATGTTGAGAAGTCATAATCTTCTAAATAATCTTCATCACCTAATGGAAGACACGCCATTGGTGATGTTTTATCCCGGGGTATTTACCGGACAGGGGCTCAGCCTTTTTGGCAAGTTGAAAGAGATAAATTATTACAGGGCATTTCGATTGGTTGTATAATCAACGAATAAAAGCAGATCAAATATTTCAAAGGAAATTCGGCAATGCTGATTCAAGATATCTTCATAAAAAACATCTCACGGCCCATAAACGGGGTTGTAAAAGCAGATCAACTCAATGAATCCGTTATCTGGCAGGAACTTGATGAATATGTTGTTACCCGTGAGCTTGACAGACATTTAAGAACCTTCCTATCATCCTACCTTGCTGCAACAGACAATCCTGATGATCCGATAATAGCAGGCAGGATGGCCGTCTGGATATCCGGTTTCTTTGGTTCAGGAAAATCTCACTTTATTAAAATCCTCTCCTATCTTTTAGGAAACAGGGCCGCGTATTGTCCTGATGACTCTTCAGAAAAAAAAGCCGTTGATTTTTTTTCTGATAAAATAAAAGATCCCATGCTTTTAGGCGATATCAAGCGAACTGTAACTATTAATACCGATATCATCCTTTTTAATATCGATAGCCGAGCTGATGCAACAGACGGAAGATCCACTATTCTATCCGTATTTTGGAGGCTGTTTAATGAAAGTCAGGGCTTTTGTTCTAATTCTCTTCCCCTTGCTGAGATAGAAAGGTATTTGAGCATTAAAGGTAAGTATGAGGACTTTAAAACCAAGTTCAAGGAGATATACGGCTCTGAATGGGAAAATGAACGGGATGCCTATTCCCTTCTTGAAGATGAAATTGTTGAAGCCTTATCCATAGTCCTTGATAAAAGCCCGGATGCTACCCGGGACTGGTTTGAAAAATATGAAGACAGCTTTACTCTTACCGTCGAGCAATTTGCAAAAAGAGTAAAGGAGTATCTGGATACAAAATCAAAAAACCACAGAATCATATTTTTGCTAGATGAGATCGGCCAATTTATCGGCAGTGATACCCATCTGATGTTGAACCTGCAGACGATTGTTGAAGACCTGGGAAGGATTTGCCAAGGCCGGGCCTGGGTCTTGGTCACATCCCAGGAAGATATTGATGCTGTGTTAGAGGATATCAAATCCTCCAAGGCAAATGATTTTTCTAAAATTCAGGGCCGATTCAACACAAGGCTTTCCCTGTCCAGTGCCAATACGGATGAAGTCATCCAGGCACGTCTTCTTGAAAAACAGGATGACGCAAAACAAGAGCTTAAAAAACTTTTTTCTCAAAAAGGGGATATCCTTAAGAATCAACTCAGCTTCACCAATGATACCACCACATTGAAGAACTTCTCCACTGAACAGGAGTTTGTAAATAATTATCCCTTCACCCCCTACCATTTCCAACTGGTTCAAAAAATATTTGAGTCCATCAGAAAAGCAGGGGCCACAGGTCTCCATCTCAGCCGGGGAGAACGATCCATGCTTGATGCCTTTCAATCTGCTGCCATGAATATCTCTTCCAAAGAGATCGGTGCACTGGTTCCTCTGTATGAGTTTTTCCCCTGTATAGAAAGCTTCCTGGACACCTCTATTAAAAAGAGCATTGAACAGGCAAAAGATAATAAAGGATTAAAAGCACCCTTTGATATTAATATTCTCCAAACGCTTTTTTTAATTCGTTATGTGGACATCATCAAGCCCAATATGGATAACCTTGCAACCCTTTGTATCGACCAAGTGGATGCAGACAGGATTACCCTGAAACAGCAAATTGATGAAGCGCTCGTGCGTCTTGAAAAAGAAAATCTTATCAGCCGCAACGGTAATCTGTATTTCTTCCTTACCAATGAAGAACGTGAGGTATCCAGGGAAATAAAAAGCGTTGAGATCTCTTCCCATGCAGAAACTGAGCTTCTGGGGGATATTGTTTTTGAAGATATTCTGAAAAACAAATCCAAGCATAAATATCTCCCCTTTAAAAGGGACTATGCCTTTAACCGGATTTGTGATGAAAAATCCTGGGGAAAAAAACTGGAGGATGAGCTTTCCCTTGAGATCATCAGCCCAATGCATGATGAGTATTCAGTGTACAATGCGGGCAAATGCAACATGCACAGCTTGGATGACGAAGGAATAGTTCTTGTCAACAACCCCTGAGCTAAAGACTCAGGGGCTTGCAAGGCAACTTGTAAGCCCGGTTGATTAGCCTAAGTCGCAGAGGTAGGTGACTACATTACTTTGGAATATATAGTGATCCCGAGATACTCCACACGTCGAAGGATATCAGGTCAGTGTTTAAACATCTCTGAGGGTAGGAGAAGTGATGCTGACATTGTAAACCCATTGTAATA
>Ga0208900_1001050_pt1 | contig 15666 bp, 11 predicted proteins | sample AntAceMetag02UKK_FD_184763 | JGI IMG/M metagenome (GOLD analysis project Ga0208900, IMG submission 184763) | Saline lake microbial communities from Ace Lake, Antarctica - Antarctic Ace Lake Metagenome 02UKK (SPAdes) (version 2) | ecosystem: Environmental > Aquatic > Non-marine Saline and... | reverse complement strand
CGAAAACTTTTATGTGGGGAACATTGCGCTCCTTGAGAAGATCCACAATATACTTAAAAAATTCCACATGACCGCCCTGGTAACTGGACACGGCAAGGCCCTGGGCATCCTCCTCAATGGCAGCCTGAACCACCTCTTCAGCAGAGCGGCTGTGACCGATGTGAATGACCTCAGCTCCAGAGTCCTGGAGCATTCTCCGCATGATATTTATGGAGGCATCGTGGCCGTCAAAAAGGGCGGTGGCCGTGACAACCCTTACCGCATTTTCAGGTCTATAAATCTCTTCAATAACACTCATCACATCTCCTTATTTTTTTATATGAAAAAACCGGTACTGATCTAATAGACGACTACATAGTCAAGGCTAAGAGTTTAGGATTGTACATACCGCATAGTATTACACCACGGCATCTTTGACAATCGGCAACCCTAAAATTAAGTGATGACAATGCACTACCTGCTTTTTCATTATTTATTCTCAGTGGTGTCTCGGTCATTTGCAGACCCATTTGAGGGTCAAGTGGCAGAACAGAGGGTTCATGGCCCTTGCTGCTGAAAAATCAACCCCAGGATAAAATGGGTCTGCAAATCACTATACTCATGTATGGAAAAATTTTTGGCAAGAACCCATCTCCGAAAGGCCCACATCTGGCCCAATACGGAAATGTTATGCCCCACAAGAAAAATGGTCTTGGAATCAAGGACAGGAATATCCCCTTTTCCTGAAAGTCGTGAGAGCAGATTTATAAAAATATCTGTGATACCGAGTTCATTTTCCAGCACCTTTCTCTTCCACTTGCCTGGAAGGAACTGAGTCACATGGTACATAAGCAGGATATGGTCATTCATTCTTTCGCACACCAGAAAAAATTCCCGGATGGCCTCGCTCAGGGTCTTTGTCCCCTGTTCAGAGCAGGACAGGGTCTCCTCAACGGCCTTATTCACCTCAATGTGGATGGCTTCACACACCAGATAGAGCACATCTTCCTTAGACCCCACATACTCATATAATGATCCAATGGAAAAGCCTGCCTCCTTTGCAATCATGCGGGTGGTGGTTTTATGATACCCATGTTCCACAAACAGATGAACCGTGGAATCGACGATCTGACGTCTTCTCTCACGGACAAGATCCGGATTTTTTATCTGGGTGGGAACCCCATTGTCATCCATCGGCTTTTTTTTTGGGTTACGTTTCAAAATAACATCGTCTCCAGTGCACCATGAATGTTGTTGAACGAGCGCTCAGTCATTCTTTTTTTTACAATCTTTGTCAGCCCTTGTCAAGGAATTATGATGACAAAAAATCGGGAACTGATCGCAGCAGGGAACAGACAGCGAACACCTTTAACAGAGGATGAACCCGCAACGGATCATCCGAACAATTCCCTTTTGATTGCCGCTCCAAGCTGATGGAGTGTGTAGGGTTTTTTAAGAAGACAGCCAGCCCCCAGGGCCAGAGCTTTTTTCACTTCGTCACTTTCAGAAAAACCGCTGGCAATGATGGCTTTTTGTCCTGGATGTATTTCAAGAATCGCCTCATAGGTTTTGCGACCGTTCATACCGGGATCCATGACCATGTCCAGAATCAATAGATCAACGCTTGTCCCACGAAGATATTCAACAGCCTTTTCGCCGGATACCACGGCATGGGAAACATACCCAAGTAAGGTCAACATTCTGGAGGCAATGTCCCGTTGCTGGGGCTCATCATCCACCACCAAAATAGTCTCACCATCCCCCTTCATCGTCTCCAGATCTCCTCTTGAGGGTGTTATTGCTTCCATGGGTACGTTCGTCGCCGCTGGCAGGTACAACATGAAGGTGGTCCCCAGGTCACCAGAGGTAACGGTGATGCCGCCGTTATGCTCCTTAAGTATATTCCACACCACGGCAAGTTCCAGCCCGGTGCCCCCTCTACCCATGGATTTCCGGGTGTAAAAGGGCTCAAATATCCGATCCAGATTCATTGGGGAGATGGGTGGCCCCGTGTCTGAAATCGTAATTACCACGCAGTCTCCTGTATCCATGGACTGGTTTTCATCCAAAGGTCCTTGGGCGTAAGCATTTTGAGTTGAAAGAAGAATACGCCCTTCCCCATCCATGGATTCGGCGGCCGTTGCCATGACATTTATGAGACATTTTCTAATATGCACCGGCGAACATAATATCCGATGCAAATCCGGTGCCAGATCCGTTGGCCACAGGATATCAGGGTAATGCTGTCTGAGTTCCTGAAATTCAGAATCATTTCGCTGTTCCTGAACCAGCAGATTCACATCAGAAAGGAGTCTTTCCACGGCAATGCCCCGGGAAACTGTGAGTAAATCCGCCACCACATCTGCAGCTCGCTTTCCAGATGCCTGGATGGCCTCCAGGGGAGGGCGAAGTGGACTGTCCACGGGCAGATCCATGAGAAGCATTTCCGGATAGCCCACAATGGCAGAAAGAAGATTGTTCAGGTCATGGGCCACCCCCCCGGCCATGAGTCCGATGGATTCCATTTTCTGGGCTCGGTTTAGCTGTTCCTGAATCTCTTCCATTGCCGTTATGTCCTTTGCATAGCAGATGATTTCAATGGACTTCGCCACCGATTTCTCCTTAAAATGGGCCGGGTTCATTGGCAATGCGGTGAATAGCAACAGTTTGTTCGACCGGGGACTTTTGATCTTTCTGGAATGGGGTTTTCCCGTGGTGCAGGCCAGACAAATGGGATTTTCATCCTCCCCCAATCCCTCTTCAAAAATCAGGGCTGGCAGAAATTTTCCCGGAAGATCTGCCATGGCAAGGGCACACATGTCCGCCGTGGTTTTATTGGCACGAATGATGTTAAATTTTCTGTCCAGGAGAACAATCATGCTGTCAATGGAATCAAAGGTAAATTGCCACTCCTCCCGGATGAGCAGATTTTCTTTTTCCTTGCCCCTTAACTGACGCATCTGCAAAGCATTGTTTCGACTGATGAGGACAATGGCCATGCCCCCCATGAAAAATATAACTAAAAACAAGCTCACCACATAAAGCCGTTGCTGCTTCACCGCCTGATTCAGGGGAGCCACCACCTCGGTCAATAGATTGGAAACCGCGAGGTACCATGTCTGATGGGGCAGATGAAGGGGTTTAAACGCCACCAATTTCGTAACATTGGCGGTGACATTGTCATGGATGGCATAGGCATACCGTCCCACACCGGTTTCTCCTTTTGTCATCCGTTCCAGAATCCCCATAATTTCCTGACTCCGGTCACCGGGCAGTTCTGTGGGCACAAATTCAGAAAACCGACGTCCGATATGGGAAATATTGACGGTGGAGATTAACAGCGTCTCTTTATCAATGATCCACGGATATCCCCTTCTGCCATAATTTGCCCCGGAAAAAAAGTACTCATGAAAGGAATTAAGCGACGTCATGAAAAAAACAATTCCGGAAAATTTATTGCTGGGGTTTAGATGCACCTCCCCCTGGATCGTATAAACCGGCAAGGCCATGACCAGATAATCACTGCCGTCCTTTTGCCGACGAATTACCTTAAATAAAGATTCTCCAGTAAGTCGGCACCGTTCAAATACCGCGTCCAGTTGTTTGCCCTTTACCGGGCACTCCTGGAGGGGATAGGCATACCGAATGACATTACTGGCATCCACCCGGTAAATGGCCTTTACCAGCCGTTGATTTTTTCTAAAGGTCTGAATCATGTTAAGCATGCAGGTGTTTTTCTTGAGAAATTGAACTTCCATCCGTTGGGAAAGCGCATAAAGATCGTCGTTAAGATTGTTAAAACGCATCTCAACCGTGTCCACCACCTGGCTCACATAGGACAACTGCTTTTCCTGAAATTCATGAATTTCACTGATAATGAAGGCATTTTTTTTATGCCAGCTCACAAAACCAATAACGGCAACGGCCATGATGGTAAAAAAGACAATGAGAATGATCTGTTTTTTAAGATTCATCGGCATCAATCCAGAATAATGGCGGCCCGCCCCAGAATGGCAGGGCTGAATTCATAATCCAGGGCTTGGGCGTGTTTCAGGTTAATGATCAAATCGGGTTCCGGAATAAAGGTAAAGGGAATGTCCGACACGTTTTTTTTGTCCACCAAAATCTGCCGGGCAATGGGTACCATAAGACGTCCCAGTTTATAGGTATCCGCAAACAATGCGGCCAGTGCACCAGACTCAACCCCCTGTTTGTTCATGGAAACCACCGGTATTTTCAGGGGATGGGTTATTTTAAGCACGGCATCCAGATGGGCGTAAACCTGCTGATTGGTGGGAATAACAATGACATCAACCCCGGTTTCCACCATCTGTCCGGTGGCTTCAGGAAGATCCGCTGGGGCAACGATCCCCCGGGAAAAAAAGGAAATTCCCTGTTTTTCACACGCTTTTCGCATCAATGGTTCTTCCGCCAGATATCCCGCCGGATTATTGCTGTCATAGATCATGCCCATCCGGGTCAAATGGGGAAACATGTTGCGGTAAAGGGCCAATTGTTTTTGGGTATCCACATAATAGCTGGTTCCGGTGAGGGCCATTTCAGTGTCATGATCCCCCTTTTGTATTCCCAGACTGATGGGATGATTGATCACCGTTGAAATCACCGGTGTCTGCAATGACATGGACTGGGCTATCCGGGTACCGGCAGAGGAGAAGGAGACGATGAGATCCAGCCCCATGCCCTCCATTTGAGTTAAATTTTTCCGGGCCAGGGCCCCATCGCGATGGGACCGAAAAATAAAAGGCGTATATGTCATGCCATCCAGCACCAGGCCATCAACGATTCCCTGGTATGCCTCTTCATAGATATCCCCTGATTTCCAGAAATGAAACCCGATCTTAAACCCATCCGATGCCACTGTCTTGGCATTCATAAAACAAGGGAATACCACCTGGCAGACCAAAAGACATGCCAATAAACGGATGACCACCCTCCTGTTATTTTTGGAACTATTCTTTTTAAAAATCATCGAACAGGCACTCCTTGTCAAGAACCATTTGCAAAAATTGTTCCGATGAAACTGCAGGACTGAACAAAAACCCCTGGCCATAGTCACACCCCATTTTCCGCAGCAGATCAAATTGCTCTTTTTCTTCAATGCCCTCGGCAATGACTTTAATCTCCATGGTGTGGGCCATGGCAATGATGGCTTTAACAATGGCGGCATCCTGGGAACTGGTGAGAATATCTTTGACAAAAAAACGGTCAATTTTAACAATATCAATGGGGAAATTTTTCAGATACACCAGGGAAGAATATCCAGTCCCAAAATCATCCACAGAAATGGTCAGTCCCATCTCTTTTAATTCTTTGAGAACACAGAGGGTTTCCGCATTTTGTTTTGCCAGAACACTTTCGGTGAGCTCCAGTTCAAAGGAAGTGGGGTTCAGCCCATTTAAATCCAGTGTTTTTAAAATTTTATCCGGAATTTTTTGTTGCAGAAACTGTTTGCTTGAAATGTTCACCGCAATGCGGGAGGGCTCCATCCCCGACTTCCACCATTTTTGCTGCTGTCGTCCAACCTGCTCAATCAGCCAGTCGGTAAAGGGAACGATCAATCCCAACTCTTCAATGGCAGAGATAAATTTGATGGGAGAAACCATGCCATAATGGGGATGATGCCAGCGAGTCAGTGCTTCCGCCCCGAAAATGCTGCAGTCAGACATGGACACCTGGGGCTGATAATGAAGTACGAATTCCTCGTTGGCAACGGCCTTTCGGACATCATTTTCAAATTCAAATTTTTCCCTTGCCCGGGCGTTCAAGGCTTTTTTATAAAATTGAAAACAATTTTTACCACTTTCTTTGGCATGGTACATTGCCACATCGGCATGTTTCATTAAAATTTCCGATGTGGAGCCATCAATGGGAAAAAGACTGATCCCAATGCTCACCGAAATAAACACCTCATGACCGTCAATTTCAAAAGGCTCTGAAAGAGATTCATTGATACGTCGGGCCACCCGTCCGGCATCTTCGGGGGCTTTCAGGTGGGGCAGCATGATGGTAAATTCATCTCCTCCCAGGCGGGAAATAAATCCCTTGGAATAGCGTTTATTTATTCGTGTGAAATAATCTGACTTTCGCAAACAGGATCGGATGCGTTCTGCAACGCTCTTGAGCAAAAGATCTCCGGTTCGGTGTCCAAGGGTCTCATTAATGGTTTTAAAACGATCCAAATCCATAAATAAAACAGCAAGAACCGTATCTGCATCCACGCAGTCGTAAAGGGCTTGCTCCAAAGATTCCTGAAACATGGTGCGATTGGCAAGTCCGGTGAGATGATCAAACAACACCAGATTCTGTATTTGCTTTTGCTGGTCAATGACATCATGAAAGGCGTTGTTGGCCCTTAACATGTACTTCACATGATAGTTAAGAAGGCTCCAATTAATGGGCTTGGTGATAAAATCTGTTGCACCGACATCAAAGGATTGATGGATGGAATCAATATCATCCAAACCCGTAACCATAAGAATGGGCACATGTTTTCCATCAGGATGTTTACGAATGCGACTACAGGTCTCAAATCCACCCCAATTTGGTATCACTACATCTAACAAAATAGCATCGGGTTTCAAGGTTTCAAATTGTAAAACTGCCGTTTCACCATTATCCGCATCTATCACCCGGAAGCCATCTTTTTCCAGACAAGTTCGCAGTAATAGTCGAATGGCTGGATCATCATCAACCACCTGGATCAGTTTTGCTATTGATGTCACTGGATTGTCATTGAGCATAGGCCACCATTTGGTTTAAAAAACATTTTTCCAGGGCACCTGTCAGGGCTTTGGCTGTCAGTGCAACAATGGGAATTTTTTTTCCGTTTTTTTCACACGTCCCCCGGGCTCGGATCTTTCTTGTGGCCTCGTATTCATCCATGCGGGGCATCTGACAGTCCATAAACATCATATCGTATTCCTTTTCATTTATAGAAAACCGGCAAGAAAATCTTGAGTTTTTAGCTCAAGATTTTCTTGCCGGACTCGATAGCCTTCAGATTCAGTTACAACCTCATGGTTTCGCCAAACCTTGGAACCCTGGCGGCAATGCCATGGTCGTTGAGATGCTCCGCAAACTTCAGGGAGGATTGTTCTTCTCCGTGTACCACTGCTGCCCGTTTGATCTTCAGGTTGGACTGCTTTAGAAAGCGCATCATCTCATTTCTGTCAGCATGGGCACTAAATCCCCCCAAGCGAACCACCCGGGCCTTTAAAGGATACTCTTTACCCAAAATTTTTACCAGGGGAGCCTCTCCCTTTCGTCCCTTGGCCTCATAGGCCCGGCTCAGTTCAAGAATCCGTCGTCCCAGGGTGTGCTGGGCCATGAATCCCACAATGAGAATGGTATTGTTCGGATTATGGATTCTGTACCGCAGGTGGTGGAGGATACGCCCCACCTCACACATTCCCGAGGCTGAAATTACAATACACGGTTTCTTTTCCCGCATCAGCTCCATGGATTCGTCTACAGAGCTGACAAAATTCACCTTGTCAAAGAAAAAGGGATTGAGTCCCTTTTCCAGAAAAGCCTTGTGGGTCTCCTTGTCGTAGAGTTCCGGATGCTCCCCAAATACCTTGGTCAAAGAGGCCGTGAGGGGGCTGTCCACATACACCGGCATGCGAGGCACCAGCCCCTTTTCATACAACTCATGGATTACATAAAGAATCTCCTGGGCCCGGCCCAGAGCAAAGGAGGGAATCACCACAGACCCCTTTTTATCATGGGCTGCATTTAGCTCCTGGATCAACCGGGTCTGGAGGTCGTCTGCGGTTTCATGGAGACGATCCCCATAGGTGCTTTCCGTGATCAGCAGATCAATGTCTCTGTCTTCTTCGTTGAAATCGGTGCAGGGATCCCTTAAAATGGGCATGCCAAACCGTCCCAGATCCCCGGTGAAACAGATTGTTTTCTGTGCAGCCCCTTTCCCATACCGGATAATACTGATGGCAGATCCGAGGATATGGCCAGCCTCATAAAAAGTACAGGTCATGTTTTCTCCGATGGTGATGGGGGTTCTGTAGGGCACACCGGAAAAAAACCCCAGGGCAAGACGGGCATCTTCCTCGCCATAAAGAGGTTCCACCTGCTTTAACCCGTACTGATTACCAAGGTCAAGTATGGTTTGCCGATTGAGCCGGTTGTTTCCCTTTTTCAAAAGCTTCTTAACCTGGCTTGCCTCTCGATTGGTCAGGTCGTCTGCCACGCCTTTTCTGCCATGGGTACGAAGGGCAGAACGTGCCGTTTTATAGTTGAGATAGTCAGCATCGGATTCCTGGATATGGGCGGAATCCGGCAGCAAATACCCGCATACGTCCTGGGTGGCACGGGTGGTGATAATCTGTCCGTTAAAATTTTTTTTCACTAACAGAGGAATTCTACCCGAATGATCAATGTGGGCATGGGAGAGCACCACATTGGTCAGAATGGCGGGATCAAAGGGCATGACCCTGTTCTTTTCCCAGGAATCTTTTCTGCGCCCCTGGAAAAGTCCGCAGTCCAGAAGTACCCTGTCGTTGTCTGTGCTGATCATGTGCATGGAGCCGGTCACTTCCCTGACACCACCGTAAAAGGTTACATACATGAAGCGCCTCCTTTTATTTATTTGAAAAAGCAGGTACTGAATTGGTGTTAGTGCTCCTTACTTTTTCATTTTTTTTATGGCAAAGAATTTTGCCATGGTCATTTTTATACAATGCCGATAATACTAAACCAATAGGATTCCAAACGCAAGCCAAGTATTACCACAACTCAATGTTCTTTCATGCTTCGTTGTGGGTAGGCCGGGGCCAGAATACGGTCTGCCCGTGGCAGTTTATATCAAAGTGAAGATGGGATGCTGGCCGAATATTTACTTGCTGATTGTTTGGTGCATATAAACTGGTCAACGTTAGAAGCAACCCCCAGAATTATAATTGCCGATATCTTGATTTTTTGATTCAGTTTCTGATAGAAGATACCAATGAATTCACACCACACACATATCGGCAGCAAAGGGATCTTGAATGCTCACTGATACCGCCACACCCCCCCGCAGCGAACTCAACGTGGAGATCATGCCCACCCAAGCGCTTCGCCTCATCTGGGCGAGCAGCACACAGCGACCCGGCAAAAAGCAACAACTTTTGAACCGGGAAATTTTTAACAAATATACGGGAGAGGAAGATCAATGGCTACTCTTTCTGGGTTGCTCTGATGCTGGTATCGCCCTTGCACCTTCCCTTGATTTTTTCAGACATTTTGCAAGGATCTTTGTGGAGGCCCTTAAAAAAATGCCAGCCCTGGAAGAGATCCGTGATCAGTCGGCGGTACACTGGGACACCCAGGTTCTGGAAAATCTTTTGGCTGCGGCTCCCCTGATGATCGGTGCAGAATACCTGAACCTGGAGCTTATGACCCGCCTGTGGCAGGAGATGAACCAGGGCTTTAACCGGGGAATTGGAGAATCTTCCCACAGTGTGTCACAATATCTCCATGGGTTCAGCCCCCACATCCATCTGGCAGGAAGGGTCTATTTTCACCTGGTGGAGCGAAAGAACGATGCCCTGCCCTTCCAGTTCCTTGCCACCTACACCCCGGAAGCCGCAAATCCGGGTAAACACCGCCCCCTTCACTGGGCACTGGAGGTCCACCGGGACGACCCGGAAGAGCTTTTAGAGCTCTTGACCACCGTCCATGCCGCTGCAAAATCAAGCCCTCTTTTAAAAACACTTCTGGACTCAGGAGAGCTTTTTCATCACCTTGCCTGGGATGCCGGGGAAGCCTTTGAATTTTTAAAGCAACTGGAATCCTTTGAACACGCTGGCATTATCTGCCGCATTCCCGACTGGTGGAAAAAGAAAGCCGCCACCCCCTCCTTAAAGATCAGCCTTGGGGGGAAACCACCCTCTGCCGTTGGAATTGACGCCCTTGTCACCGTTGACGTGGCCCTTTTTCTTGGAGAAGATCCCCTCACCGATGAAGAAATTAAGGAGCTACTCAACCAGAGCCAGGGACTTGCCTGGATTAAAAACCGATGGATCGAGGTGGATCAGGAACGGCTGCAAAAACTGCTTCAAGCCTATGAAACCGCCATGGGGCTTGTGGGAAATCGGGAATTGTCCATCTTTGAGGCCCTTCAGCTACAACTTCATCCAGATCGTCTCACCGGTTCTGTTGATACGGATCTCCCGGATCTTGAAATCGGCAACGGGGAATGGCTGGAACAGGTGTTTTCCACTTTGAAAAACCCGGAACGTATAACAAAGATCAAGCCTGCCAAAAATTTTCTGGCCACCCTTCGCCCCTACCAGCAAAGGGGATTGAACTGGCTGGCCTTTCTGGACAGTCTGGGGTTTGGCGCTTGCCTTGCCGATGACATGGGACTTGGGAAAACCATCCAGGTGCTGGCTTTTTTAAGCACCTTAAAGGCCAGGGAACCGGGTAAAACCTCCCTGCTGGTACTCCCCGCATCTCTTCTATCCAACTGGGAAGGGGAAATTAATCAATTTTTCCCGGATCTTGGCTATTTCATGGCCCATCCCGGATACCAAAAACCAGGGGCACGCAACAAAAAGCCCCCGGCATGGGATAAATTTGATCTGATCATCACCACCTACGCCATGATCCAGCGCAACCAGTCCCTCCAGGAGTTTCACTGGAGATCCTTGATTCTGGATGAAGCCCAGGCCATAAAAAATCCCTCCACCCGGCAATCTAAAACCGTGAAATTGCTCCACGCCGATACCCGGATCACCATGACTGGAACCCCCATTGAAAATGCATTGTCCGATCTTTGGTCCCTTTTTGACTTTATGAACCCCGGTCTTTTAGGGAATATGTCGGAATTCAAGGCATTTTCAAAAAAGCTGAAAAAAGAACCGGCAGGCTATGCCCGATTAAAACAGGTGGTCTCCCCCTATATTTTAAGACGGATGAAAACCGACAAACGCATCGCCCCGGAACTGCCGGATAAGGTGGAGATGCGTACCTTTCCAGAGCTATCCAAAAAACAGCGGGTGCTCTACATCGACTTTGTCCAAGAGATTGAAAAACGCCTGGAAAATGCCGATGACGGCATCCAGAGAAAGGGGCTTGTCCTTTCCGCCCTCATGAAGTTCAAGCAGATCTGTAACCACCCGGATCAATACCTTGGCACAGGGGATTTTATCCCCGCAGAAAGCGGAAAATTTGTGCGATTGGGCGAAATCTGTGATACCATCCATGCCAAACGGGAACGGGTGCTGGTGTTTACCCAGTTCAAGGAGATGGTGGCCCCCATTCAAGCCTTTCTTTCCACCGTGTTTCAACAGGAAGGGGGCATCATTCACGGAAGCATCAATATTAAAAAACGAAAAGAGGCCATTGATAAATTCCAGGGCAAGGCATATTGCCCTTTTATGGTGCTCTCCCTCAAGGCCGGGGGAATCGGCCTGAATCTCACCCGGGCAAACCATGTGATTCATTTTGACCGATGGTGGAACCCGGCGGTGGAAAACCAGGCCACGGACAGGGCCTTTCGCATTGGCCAGACCCGGAAGGTGATCGTACACAAGTTCATCTCCCGGGGAACCATTGAGGAAAAAATTGACCTAATGATAGAACAGAAAAAAAAGTTGGCCGATGAGATTATCTCCGACTCCCAAGGCACCTGGATCACCGCCATGGATGATAGAGAACTTATGGAGCTGTTCACCCTGAAAATATAAATATTCTCGGTTGTCACCTAATGTTTGACCAGTGCCCTGTATTCCCTGTTTGGGACTGCTTATAATGTTAGATGATTAGGCAAATTGGGGTGAAGATGGGATGCTGGTCGAATATTTACCCGAAAATTTAAAATGGAACAAAAAAATGAGCCGATATAGAAGACGAAGTAATTATGGATATCCCGAATATGTCAGTGTCGGGGAGAGACGGGCAAAGGCCGAAAAAAAAATTCAGCAATTGAAGAAAAAAGATTCGGACATTTCCCCCGTTATAATAAATGGAACAAAGATTGCTTCCTCCTGGTGGGGCATCTCCTGGAATAAAAATCTGGAGAGCTACGCTGACTATTCCAACCGCATCGGCAGGGGCCGATCCTATGTGCGTCATGGCTCTGTGCTGGATCTTAAAATCAAGGAGGGAGAAATCCTTTCCCTGGTCCAGGGCTCCACGTCCAGGCCCTATGAAGTTAAAATTTCAATCTCAAAGATAAAATCATCGGTGTGGCAAAAAATTCTTTCGGAATGCCGGGGCCAGATTGATTCTCTCCAGAACATCGTGGACGGTAAACTTCCCAAAACCATGGAGACCCTGTTGACCCAGCCCAAAAGCGGCATGTTTCCGGCACCGGATGAAATAGATCTCAACTGCTCCTGCCCAGACAGTGCCTACATGTGCAAGCATATAGCCGCAACCCTTTACGGTGTAGGGGCACGGTTGGATTATGATCCGTCTCTCTTTTTCACCCTCAGGGGGGTTAAAATGAAAGATCTGGTGTCCCAGGCCGTCAAAGGCGAGGCAGAAACGCTGCTGCAACGGGCAAAGAAAAAAACCTCTGGTCGCATCATCAGTGAAGCGGATCTTTCGGCCACCTTTGGCATTGACATGGATCTGCCTTCATCACCGTCACCGTCACCCGGGAAAAAAAGAGCCCGCTCCGTTCCCCCACCCAAACCCGCATCACCGGGCACATCCACCAAACGTCCCAGACGTAAAAAAGCCGTACCGCCTTCTATACCGGCACAACCTGCAACACGGGCAAAAAAGACAACATCCCCACCGGCAAATACCAAGCAAAAAACCGTCACAGACTACGATGTGGTGGTGGGCATCATCCGACGCAGAAGAGTAAAAGGCATGGGATTCAAGGAAATTAAGGAGCGTACCGGCATTGCCGACACAAAGATACGCAACATCATCCAGCAGGCAAAACAGAAAAAAGTAATCCAGAACATCAGCCGGGGTCTTTACATCAAAGGTCCCGACAAATAATATACTCAAACTTGATCGGGGGGGCTCTGTTGAGGCTACTTGGACACTTCATTTTCATATAAAACGGGCATGTCCTGCTGAACACAACGAATATTGGGTCGTAGACGCGGAGCCAAATGATATCATGCCGCCCCCCCCGACGGGCAATGGGCCCGGCCGGAACCGTAGACGGCACAATTGGCCGGTTCCTATTACCCATCGGGGGGGGCTCTGCTGAGGGTACCTGGACACTTTATTTTCATATAAAAAAAGTCTTTTCTAACGTAAGGAGAATTATCATGTCATTTTTTAAAAACATTCTATCAAAGGTGGGCATCGGATCAGCAACCGTGGAAACAGAGCTGTTTAACAATCTCTTTGTTCCTGGACAGGCAGTAGAAGGGGTGGTCAACATCACCGGTGGAAACGTGATCCAGAAAATTGATGACGTCTATCTTAAAATCAAAAGCACCTATGAAGACGAGGTGGAGATAGAAGATAATAATGAAGATGAAGATGAAGATGATAATGACAGTGAAGTTGATATAACCCGTACCGCAGAAATCATGCGCCTTCAGATATCCGCCCCCTTTACTTTGAACCCAAAGGAAAAAGTTAAATTTGATCTGAATTTTGTGCTGCCATGGGACACACCGGCAACTGCTGGCAAAACCGTCACCTGGGTGGAAACGGGTCTGGACATCAAAATGGCCATTGATCCCAGAGATAAGGATTATTTAAATGTGACCCCGCACCCCCTGGCAGAGCAGGTACTGGATGCGGCAGTGGCATTGGGATTTGAAATCAGTGAGGTGGTATGCGAACCGGCTCCAGCTACCATGGAGATGCGGGTGCCCTTTGTTCAGGAATTTGAACTGAAACCTGTCAAAGGGACTTTTAAAAATAGGTTGGATGAAATTGAATTGGTTTTTAAACCCTTCCCGGATTCCATCCAGGTATTCATGGAGGTGGACCGCAAAGCAAAGGGTATGTTTGGCCACCTTTCAGAGAGGATGGGCTCCGATGAAACCATGGTGAAATTCCTGATCCAGGAACAGGATTTATCCCATTTAACGGATAAACTCAATGACATTATTGAGGAATATTGTGCCTGATAATTGATGAGATTTGGTCATCCTTCCTCGGTTCGATAGCCACCATAACATACTGTAATTTAAATAAAATTTTATTTATATTTTTTATTTGTTGTTTTTTTATAACCCACATGGCTGTAACTACCAGCCACAACGAAAAATGAAGGTCTTTTAATTCCAGCGTGTTGGTGAGACTTTCTTATAAAAACCCACAAAAACCTTAGAACCGTCCCCCTGATTTTTTGATGCACATCACGGGCCCAGCTTTGATACTGAAAAAAGGAGATTCAATGGAAACTGAAATCAACCAGCACTATGGTTCTGAAGATCTTTGCAGCAAAATATTCACCGCCCTTACCCAGGCTGGAAAAGATCTGGACAATTTGCAATTAAAAGACCTTGCTGTCATTGATCAGTTGCACACAGGGGGACACGTGGCCACCCTGGAACTGGCCCGGACAACAGAACTCTCCCCCGGATGCACCGTTCTGGACGCTGGATGCGGCATCGGTGGCTCCTGCCGGCTTTTAGCCCAGGAGTGCCAATTTAATGTCACCGGAATGGATCTGGTGCCGGAGTTCATTGATGTGGCAGAAAAACTCACCCGCTCAACAGGTTTGGAGAACACCATCACCTATTCCCAGGGCAATATCCTGGACACGGGTTTGGAATCCAACACCTTTGATGCCGTATGGTGCCAACACACGCTCATGAATATTTATGATAAAGATGCGGTTTTTGGGGAGTTTATGCGAATTCTCAAACCCGGCGGCATGATGATACTCCATGAAATCGTCCAGGGGACAAATAAACCCATTCATCTGCCAGTGCCCTGGGCATCCCATGCGGCCATCTCCGTTCTGACACCATGGCCAGACATGGAGGCATTGATTCTCAAAAACGGATTTAGCTGTCGCTTTGCTAAGGATCGTACCGATCAGGCAAAAAAATGGTGGCAGCGGGTCAAAGCATCTCTGGGAAAAAAAACGGCAACCCCTTCACCATTGGGGCCTCACATCATCTTTGGCGACAACGGAAAATCCTTTGGCAACACCATGAGCGCCAACCTTGATGAGGACAGAATTCGCCTCGTGGAGGCGGTTTATATAAAAACACAGGACAAATGAAATGATGACACAAAGTCACAAGGCAAATGGTAAGGTCAAAAAGGATGGGCCAACCATTGAGATCACCTTCAATGCATTCTCTTTTTTGCAAAAAAAATTGAAAAAAAATGGATTTGACTATTATAATGTCACCCAAAAAATCACCCAGGGAACCACCATAGATAATCTGCTGGTAAGCCTGAAACTGCTCCCGGAAGATGTGGAAGGTGTTTTTCTCAACGGCCTGATAAAACCCTTTGATACAGTGATCCAGGATGGAGACCGGCTGGGTCTGGTGCCCCCGGGAACCCCTGGCCCATATCGGGTAATGCTGGGCATCGTCCAAAAAGGTGAACTACCGCTACCCTAAAGGGATAGCGGCTTCTTGTGAAGCTGTTATATTTTTGAGGTAGTGGCTTTTTAAAAAATCTTCGGATTTTAAGAAAGCCTGAGTTTACCAGACTCAGGTAGGAGAAATCCTACCTACGATAGATATGTTATGACACACATGATTGACGCACCAGATCAGC
>Ga0208900_1001049_pt1 | contig 15675 bp, 19 predicted proteins | sample AntAceMetag02UKK_FD_184763 | JGI IMG/M metagenome (GOLD analysis project Ga0208900, IMG submission 184763) | Saline lake microbial communities from Ace Lake, Antarctica - Antarctic Ace Lake Metagenome 02UKK (SPAdes) (version 2) | ecosystem: Environmental > Aquatic > Non-marine Saline and... | reverse complement strand
AAGCCCAGGAATCCATGCCGACCTGATGGAGCTGCCCCAAACCTTAGGGATTATTTCTTTCAGTCGCCAGCAGGAGGTGTTTGAGGAAGAGCTAAAAAAAAATGATACCGATTTTCTGGACAAAATAGACCCCGGCACACCGGCTGCTTCATTCCTGAAAAATGCTGAACTCCATGCCGACCTGATCAAAGCCCTGGACATGGCCGATTCCATGGACAAGGGATACCGGCAATTGAGCACGGGCCAATCCAGAAAACTCATGCTCCTGGCCCAGATCACCCGGGGGGTCTCCTATCTGGCAATCCAGGCCCCCTATGAAGGGCTGGACCCAGCAAGCTGCAAAGAACTTGACAGTGCACTAACTCTATTGCACCAACAAGGCATCGGGATTCTTATCACCGTGAACAACAGAGAGGACATCCCAAACTTTTGCACCCATGCGGGTCTGATTGCCCATGGCCGCCTGGACCTTATGGGACCCAGAAAAGATACCATGGCGGCCCTGGAAAAAAAACTGGACCTGGAAGACCCGAATTTTCAGGTATCGGTAAAAGAATTAATCCAGGACCAAAATATTACAGAAACCCTCCGTGAAAGCCCCGGATTCGGGTTCCCAAAAAAAGCCAGGGTCGCAACAGAGCTGGTTCGTTTGAAAAACGGATCTGCCGGGTATGGGGGCAAGACCATTTTCACGGACTTAAATCTCAGGATCCACACCGGCGACCACACCCTGGTGACAGGACCCAATGGGTGCGGGAAATCCACCCTGCTCCAGCTTATCACCGGAGACCACCCGGCCTGCTATCAAAATGATCTGCGCATATTCGGCACCCAAAGGGGGACCGGCGAATCCATCTGGGAACTAAAACGAGAGATGGGTATTGTCAGCCCGGACCTTCACCGGAACTATCTTGTGCCGGGCAATACCCTGCATTGTATTATCTCAGGCCTCTTTGATTCCATTGGCATCTATCAAAAATATACCCGCCAAAACGAACACCAGGCCATAAAATGGCTGGAGCGAACAGGACTTATTCAAGAAGCCCAAACCCCGTTTCGCCAGCTCAGTTATGCCAACCAGCGCCTGGTCCTCATTGCCCGTGCCCTGATCAAAATGCCCCAACTGCTGATCCTGGACGAACCCACCCAGGGACTGGACGAATTAAACCGAAAGGCCGTGCTGGATTTTCTGGAACAGGTGGCACAGGAAAAGATGAGCACCCTCCTCTATGTCAGCCACCGCCAGGATGAGTTTCGGGATTTTTTCAAATATCAAATTCAACTCTGATCCCAACCGGCTTTTTGAGGAACCCTTATCTTTTTTTTGCTGCCCGGAGCTCAACTATCCCCGTAAAAATAGGGATTATCAAAAACCCGGCCACACAATAGATCACCCCATTCCACCCGCCGTACTCAAACCCGAACCCGGCACCGGTAATCCCCAGCCAACCGCCGGCATAATAGAACAGCACATACAGTGAATTGGCCCGGCCCTGACTGTTGGCAAGTTTCCGGTTCAACAGGCCCACCGCCGTTGAATGGATGGTAAAAAACCCTGCACAAACCCCCAAAAGCCCGGCAATGACTGCCGTCACCGAGGGGATCAGCAGCAAAAGGAAAGAAACTCCCAGGATGAGACTTCCAGCCACTAGGGTATTGCCCCCGCCAAATCGGTTGCTGATCCTGCCTGAAACCGGGCCCAGAAAAATCCCCATCACATAGACCAGGTAAATCAGGGTGATCATTTCCGTGGAAAAATTAAAGGGCGGGCCTGACAGACGAAAGGGCAGAAAATTAAAGATAGGGGAAAACATGAGCAGACCAGAGGCCCCGCAGCAATACAATAAAAATAAATCTTTTCGTTTCACCAGGGTCAAAAAAGATTCTGTTTTATGACTGGCGGCTTTTTGTTCAGGGGTTTGAACGGGCAGGACGAAAAGTGCCACAAGGGTGGTGACCAGAATCAGACCAGAGGCGGAAAAAAAGGCATACCGCCAGTGCAGAGGCGGATGAATCCAGCCCCCCAACAGGCGTCCCCCAAGCCCGCCTAAAACCGTTGCCGCCACATAGGTTCCCATGATCACGGACAATCGTTTTTTGGGCAGGGTTTTGGACAACCAGGCCGCTAGGCTTGTTGTCAGAGCCGGCAGGAACAGTCCCTGGACAAATCGGGCGCCCACCAGCACCCTGAAATCATGGGTAACCGCACAAACCAACCCGGCCGCGGCAACACAGATGCCGCCGATAAGCAAAATAGGGTGAAGGGGAGCCTTGTCCGACAAATACCCGAAAAACAGATTGGATATCACGATGCCCAAGATGACAGCAGACACGGTCAAAGAAACCTGAACCGTGGTCACACCAAATTCCGCTTGGAGAACAGGCAAAATGGGCTGAGTGATATAGATATTGGTAAAAGATGCCGTTACAAGAGCACATACCACCATCTGCAGCTTGAATGTTCCATTTTTTAAAGGCTTTCCTTTCATGGGGATGCATTAAAGTAAAATGAATTACTTTTCAAGCGATTTTAAAAAAAGAGGCAGGCCCCGGCCTTTGTTTGGACTTGTTATGAATTAATCAGAGCGATCATTTTATTGACCCATTTCATTTTCGCTGTTTGAAGGGTTGGGAGGGGGTGAAAATACTTGTTCTCTGTCTCTGGTTTAAGAAGCCCGATAAGGCCTTTCGTGCCGGATACTTTGCCCAGGCATCTTTCAATAAGCGGATCCAGACCAGGGCTGACACCCCAGGCGCAAACAACCGGCGACTGGGAGCATCTGTTCAGATGCCTTCTAAGTTCCTGTTTGCGCTCATCGGAGAACAGGGAGTGTGCTGTAAATCCTGTTCTCTCTTCAATATCCCGATACTGGGCCACAAATTTACCCCCTTTGGGATTTCTCAAGTCTGAAAGGTTCAAGACCCTGACATGGGACCAACCACAATACACCATGACTCTCATGACTTGATACTGTGTGGTGTCTGGTTTCGTTGATACAAGGGAGGCGCAAAGATCCCCCGCCTGTTCCCCCAAAATATTGTTATTCACAGCTTCCAGGGGAAGGGATGACCCCGGATTCATCATGATAAAAATGGCGTCGGCCGCCCTTCCCAACAATAAATCGAGGGGAGAGGGGATGTCTTTTTTTGCCACAATTTCAAGGACACTCCGACATTCAATTTGTTCTCCTGACCCGATGTCAATGGCGTAAAAATGGCCAAACACCCCAAACTTTTTTTTAAGTTTTTCCGCGGGTAAAAATTCAAGCAATCGGTGATACTCCTTAAATGACAGGCAAACTGCGATCCAACCGGTCACCATTCATAAATTTAATAATTTATTTTTATCAATCGCTGAGTTAATGAGTGATCAGCGAGTCTCTTTCCTCAGGGCATTCCTTGATGCTCTGTCCACAAGCGTAAAAAGCCTGTCTATCTCATCTTTTTGATTGGAAACCTTATGCCCGCTCACCTTGATAAATTCACAGTCCATTAGATCCATTCTGCGATAAAATTCCTGGTACAGCTCATAATTAGAAATTCGGTCCTTTTTCTTTGATTGATACCCATTTTTTTCAAGGCGATCACGCCGTCCCAACAGTCCGATGATATTTTGAGAATCCGTATACACCGATACCCGGCGGCCCTGTGTTTTTGCATCGGCCATTGCCCATAACAGGGTCTGCAATTCCAGTTTTGTCGAAGAGGTGGGTTCAAATCGCCTCAACTTCACCCGGCGTCCCAGGGATTCCAGGGAAAGCCCATTCTTTGCAACCATTAAATAAGCCCCATAGCCGATATTGGATTTCGGGTCCACACTTCCATCTATAAATAGTTTTAAATCATACATAATAGTTGATGGAGTTATGTCATGGTAAAAATATTTTGCCAATAGGATGTTTTTGAGTAGGATAAAATAAATGAAAAACAAAAGATAACCATTGACACAGTGGGCCGGATAACCGTATTTTTAAAGAAATTCATTGACAATCCATCATCCCGGAGGGCACAAAATGATACTACAAAATTGGAAACTTTCTTTTTTTTGTTTAATCCTGGCAGGATTATTTCTTTTGCCGACATTAAGTTTTGCGGGCAAGCTTCAGGGCAGAGAAGAGATCTCCCTATACGGCGGTAAGTCCGGAAACATTCTTTTCCCCCACCATCTGCATCAAAAAGTGGTGACGGACTGCCAGACCTGCCATATTGATTTTGCCCAACGAGAAGGGGCCCTTGAAGCCGCTAAAGCATCAGAGGCGCTCAAGAAAAAACAGGTGATGAACGGCACCTGTCTCAAGTGCCACAGGGCCTTGAAAAAATCAGGTAAACCGGCCGGGCCGACCAGTTGCAAGCAGTGCCATACTAAAAAATAGAATTGTCATGAAAATTCTGGTATCTCCGACCAAAACCATGGCCTTTGACAAAATCCCGGCCAGCCTGCACATGGAGATGAGCCGGCCCAGGTTTGAGCGGGAAGCAGGTCTGCTGAACCAGGAATTAAAGGCCCTGGATTTTGGGACCTTAAAAAAATTATTTAAAACCAGTGACAAGCTGACCCGAAAAACCTGGGATCAGATCCATGACTTTACCTTGGCCGCTACAGGGCCAGCCCTGTTTGCCTTCCAAGGAGAGGCATTTAAAACCATGAACCCCCGGCAATTTAGCCCGGATCAGCTGGCATTTTCAAATAAAACCCTGAAAATTTTTTCCGGATTGTACGGGGTATTGCGCCCCATGGATAGCATCAAACCCTACCGCCTGGATTTCAATACCCCTCTTCCCAAGAGATCCAAAACGCTCAAACTATTTTGGAGAGAAAAAGTGCTCCCCTATTTTGAAGAGCAAACCCAAAAAGATGAGGTGATTTTAAATCTGGCCTCGGAGGAGTATAGCAGCATCCTTGATACCAGCCGGTTAAAAGGCCAGGTAATCACCCTGCAATTTCGGGAAATGGTAGAGGGAAAATTAAAAAACCTGTCTGTCCGTGCAAAACAGGCCAGGGGACTTTTTGCAAGTGAGATCATTCAAAAAAAAGTTACCAATGTCAACGCCATAAAAAAAATTGCTCTGGCTGATTATGGTTATGCAAAAGATCTTTCCAGCACAGCAGAATGGTTTTTTATCCGTTGATATATTCGAGACAAACGTGTTCCTGCTTTTATAAAAAAAATAAATAAAAATATAGATGACAACTATTAAAATTATAGAGAAAGGGGTGAGCTATGGCGGCATATCTTGGGGCAGTCGATCAGGGGACAACCAGTACCCGGTTTATTATTTTTGACAAAAACGGGACCATTGTCAGCGCAAGTCAGATGGAACATGATCAAATTTGTACAAAACCCGGCTGGGTTGCCCATGACGGTTATCAAATCTGGAAAAACACAAAAATTGTCATCCGGCAGGCCCTGGAAAAAGCAGGCCTTTCAGGACAAGACCTGGCCGCCATCGGCGTGACCAACCAGCGGGAAACCGTCATTGCCTGGGACCGACACACGGGAAAACCATTGAACAATGCCATTGTCTGGCAATGCACCCGTTCCCATGAAACCTGCAAGGAACTGGACAAGGCCTATGGTAAGGATAGTTTTCGATCCAAAACCGGCCTGCCCACGGCCACCTATTTTTCCGGCCCTAAAATCAAATGGATGATGGACCAAATCCCTAAGATTAAAACGGCAGTGGTCAAGGGGGATGCCATTTTCGGCACCATGGACACCTGGATCATCTGGAACCTTACCGGTGGACCCGGCAAGGGCCGGCATGTAACCGATGTAACCAATGCCTCCCGCACGCTGCTCATGAATCTATCGACCCTGGATTGGGACGATGAGATTTTAAGGATAATGGGAATTCCTAGAACCTGCCTGCCCGAAATAGTCCCCTCCTCCCATCCAGATGCATTCGGCAAGACAACAATTGACGGCCCTTTCCAAAGCCAGGTAACAGTGGGAGGGGCCCTGGGGGACCAGCAGGCCGCCCTTTTTGGCCAAACCTGTTTTGAACCGGGTGAAGCCAAAAACACCTATGGAACAGGCTGTTTTCTGCTCTTTAACACCGGCACCACCATTAAATTTTCCAACCATGGGCTTTTGACCACAGTGGGGTATCAAATCGGCAATCAAAAAGCGGTTTATGCCCTTGAGGGATCCATTGCCTATGCCGGCGCCCTGGTCCAGTGGATCAGAGATAATCTGGGGCTGATCTCTTCTGCTCCTGCAATTGAAACCCTTGCCAACACAGTGGACGACAACGGGGATGTCTATGTTGTACCCGCCTTTTCAGGACTGTTTGCACCCTATTGGCGATCCGATGCCAGGGGTGTCATTGCCGGGCTCACCCAATTTGCCAACAAGGGCCATATTGCCCGGGCAGTCCTGGAAGCCTGCGCCTACCAGACAAAGGACATTGTGGAAGCCATCAATCTGGACTTGGGACTGGGGCTGGACCTGGGACAAGGCATTGACTTAAAATCCCTGAAAGTAGACGGCGGCATGGTGGCCAACAAGACCCTGATGCAATTCCAGGCCGATATTCTCAATGTATCGGTTACCCGGCCTAAGGTAGCAGAAACCACTGCCCTGGGGGCTGCCTATGCGGCAGGGCTTGCCGTGGGGTTCTGGCCGGACACGGCAGCCTTAAAAGAAAATTGGCATGTCCATTCCACCTGGGAACCCGACATGGCCGATACAAAGCGGGATGAACTCTACAGCAGTTGGAAAAAAGCCGTTGAGAAAACCCTGGTTTGGAAAGAATAAGCGGATTTACTTAGATTCCAAAACATGATAGGAACTCCTGAGTAAGTGAAAACAGGAGTATAAATGGAAACACTGCATAGACCTATAATTAGCGATTCAAGGACCATGGAAGACCTGCCGAATAATAGCATTGATCTGGTGGTCACTTCCCCGCCCTATCCCATGATTGAAATGTGGGACCCGATATTTTCATCCTTCCACCCTGAAATAACCACGCTATTGAAAAAAGGGGATGGACCCAGGGCCTTTGAAGCCATGCACAAAATTCTGGATAGTGTTTGGGGAGAATGTTACCGGGTTCTGAAACCAGGCGGATTTGCCTGCATCAATATCGGGGATGCCACACGGACCATAAAAGAACGGTTTTCCCTTTACACCAACCATGCCCGGATTCTTAGCGCTGCCCAAACCCTTGGATTTTCATCTCTCCCCTGTATCTTGTGGCGCAAACAGACCAATGCCCCCAATAAGTTCATGGGCTCGGGCATGCTGCCGGCAGGGGCCTATGTCACACTGGAGCACGAATATATACTGATCCTGAGGAAGGGACCCAAAAGGGATTTCAAAAAAGAAGCTGACAAGCAGAACCGCCGGGCGAGTGCCGTGTTCTGGGAAGAACGAAATGCCTGGTTTTCAGATATCTGGTTTGATATCAAGGGCACTGGCCAGTCCCTGGGGGATAAGACTGCCCGGAAAAGAAGCGGGGCCTATCCCTTTGAACTGGCCCATCGTCTGATCAACATGTATTCTGTACGGGGCGATCAGGTGCTGGACCCGTTCCTGGGAACCGGTACCACCATGGCCGCTGCCATGGCTGCCAACAGAAACAGTGTAGGATATGAATTGGATGCCAGCCTGAGCCCTGCCATATCCTCCATGGCTCAGACATTGGATGTTACGGTGGCCCAGATGATCCGACAACGGTTGATCCGGCACATCACCTTTGTTATAGAACGTATGGAAACCCGCGGCCCCCTGAAACACATAAATCGCCCCTATGGATTTCCCGTGATGACCGCCCAGGAACGAGAACTGGTTTTTAACACACCAATGGCCGTTACCCAGACCGTGGACCACCAATACAAGGTGGCCTATGATTCCCTCCCCCAAAAAGAATTCTGTCAGGACTGGTCCAAGATCCTAGCGAGTAAGGAAGCAGGTCAGGTGGTCACGGCCATGGAAAAAGTCAGCACCCCCAAAAAAGGATTTAAACAAGGGGAATTATTTTAGTCCCTTTTGATGGTCTTTTCCCAGGTGAAAATTAACCCAGGAAGAAGTCTTGTTCAACTCCCACATCCGTGGGGGACAAAATCTTGACCCAGAGTATGGCCCATTCCACAGTGTTTCAGCCGACCATATGCCCGGACCCAGACACAGCGTCTGTCAGGGTGTACTTCGCAAAAGCCTTCCCGGCGGTTTTATCAAAAAAAACTGTATGGACTGTTTTGAGCAGACCATGGGGATAATGATCTGTAAGTTTTTCTTTTATCCTGATGGCCAGGGACATTTTTTCTTCTACTATTTTTTCTTCTAGGGCAGGATCCTTGTCAAAGCAATAATAGACCTTGGCATTGGGTTTGCCCATATTAAATTCCTCTATACACTCTTCCCAAGAATCTTCAATTTCATCCATCCGATCCAGGATCGACCCCATCACCGGAGGATTCATGCCCTTTTGATCCAGATGGGTAATCAGCTCTTTAAATTTTTTGGGTTTGATATCTCATCACTGAAAATCCGAAGCATAGGGTTTCCTTTCCTAAGTTTATCTCGTTTATGCCAAATAATCTGTCGTCACCATATCTCTATTTTACACCAACCAACTTGATCTATATCAAAAATATTCCCCTCCATGCAAAATTAATTATTTGACAAACCCCTTTTCTCTACTAGAATATCCTAGGTTATAAACATCCAAAGGAGAACGTGTGCAAATACAAAACAACAGGAGATCACAATGAAAGTCGTTTTATTGCAGGGCAGTGCCAGAAAAAAAGGAAATACCGCAAAGGCCCTTGATTGGGTGGAAGAAGAACTTTTAACCCTTGGTCATGGGGTGGAGTCCATATACCTGAATTCTAAAAATCTCAAGGGATGCATGGGGTGTGCAAAATGCAAAGAACATCCAAATGAAGTGGGATGTGTTCAAAAAGATGACATCCAGGATATCCTGGGTAAAATCGTCACGGCCCAGGCAGTGGTATTTGCCTCTCCCCTCTATTTCTGGGGGGTGACAGCCCAGCTGAAGGCGGTTATTGACCGGACCTACAGCCTTTACACCAATTATCATAAACCCGGCCATGCCTCCCTGGTTGAGGGACAGCGCCAGGCCCTTCTGGTCACCGGCGGCGGCCCCTGGGACAACAATGCTGAAGCCGCATTTACGGCATTCGGCCGTATCCAGAATCCCCACAAGGCAATCAATGCAGGTGAATTGTTCCTCCCCAATTGTACCACCCCCGGGGATATGGATGAAGAGGTCCGACAAAAAGTTCTGGGATTTGCCCGAAAAATTGTGACATAACCCGCTAAAAATACCCATGGACCAACCAAAGCTTTTTAACAGGGAGTTATAAAAATGAAAATTCTAAAAACAAGCCTTTTTATGGTGGCATTTCTACTGATAGCCGGATCCTCCTCACAGGGATTTGCCGACAGCTATTCAAAGGCAGTTTCCGTTTTCAAACAGTCTGAGGCTGTCCAGCCCTTCTTTAAAAACAGCTATGGATATGCGGTATTTCCAACGGTGGGAAAAGGGGGTATTATAGTAGGAGGCGCCTATGGGGAAGGTCAAGTGTATCGCCAAGGCAGCCTCACCGGCAAAATTGCTTTGGTCAAGTTAAGCATCGGGTTCCAGCTGGGTGGCCAGGCCTTTTCCGAAATAATTTTTTTCCAGGACAAGCGCTCTTATGACGAATTTATCAGTGGAAGTTTTGAATTCGATGCCTCGGTGTCTGCCGTTGCCATCACCGCCGGTGTTCAGGCAAAAGCCGGGACAGAAGGGGGAACTGCTAGTGCCACCGCAGGTCCTGCCACAGGCGTCCAGGCGGAAACACATTATAGGGGATGGTTGTCTTTGTCCATGCCAGGGGCGGGCTAATGTATGAAGCGGCCATTGGCGGACAGAAATTTTCTTACACCCCCCTCTAATTTACCGAACCATTCAACAAAACCAAATTGGAGGGGAAAATCTTGACTTGAAGACTAATTTGACTAATAATAAGCCAATGGTTGTAACACAAACAATCTGGCATATCCGGGCACCCCTATGAACGAACAAATGATTTATGTATTAATAATCCATTTAAGCGCCATTGTCGCCGACATCCTTGTATTGAGTGCCCTTGGCCACATGGTGTACCAGCGACGGGAGCCCACCAGTATGATTGCCTGGCTTCTGGCCATTATCCTGCTTCCCTATATTGCCGTCCCCCTCTATTTTGTCTTCCGGAGCCGGAAGCGGAAAAAGAAGACCAAGGCGCCGATTAAACTGGCATGCAAGGGCGAAGTCGCCCCGGAGAATGCAACCTCCCTTGATATGATCCTCAGGGGAAACGGAATTGCCGGTGCCACCCTGGGCAATTCGTTTGAGTTTTATGCCGACGGGATGGACGCCTATACCGCCTTGATGACCCAGATTAAACAGGCAAAAAGACAGATTTTAATTTCCACCTATGTGTTCAGTTCGGATGAAGTGGCCAAATCGATTCTTGCTGCATTGACCCAGAAAGCCTCCCGGGGAGTGAGCGTCAAGCTGCTCATTGACAGTATTGGGTCCCTGCCCCTGTATCTTTTCCAGAGGCCGTTAAAAGAGCTCAAAAAAGCCGGAGGAAAGGTGGCATTTTATATGCCACCCCTTACCCGACCCTTTCAAAATTATATCAACCTGCGAAATCACCGAAAAATCTTCCTATTTGATGGCAAGACCGTCCTTGCCGGGGGCATGAATCTTTCCCGTGAATATATGGGACCCACCCCCTGTGATGACCGGTGGCAGGATATTCTCTTTTCAATCCAGGGGCCTGCGGTCTTCCATTACCGGGAAATTTTCACCGAAGACTGGAACCACACGGCCAAAGATAAGCTCGATTTACCCGTACAAATGTCAAAGTTTCATGGCGATACCGGCATACAGGTGGTCCCTTCCGGTCCGGATATTGCCAGCGATGCCTTGTATGAAGCCCTTTTATCCGCTGTATTTACGGCAAAAGAGCGAATCTGGATCGTCACCCCCTATTTTGTGCCGGACAAAAGTCTGATGCAGGCCCTGGTCATTGCACACCACCGAGGGGTGGATGTCAAACTGATCACCCCGGCCAGCTCCAACCATTTAATTGCAGATCTGGGTCGGTCCAGTTATATGAGAGACTTGTCTGCCAACGGAATTGAAGTTTGTCTTTTCCGGGCGGGCATGATCCATGCGAAAGCCATTTTGATCGATACAAAAGAGGTGATGATGGGCTCTGCCAATATTGACCAGCGAAGCCTGTTTTTAAACTATGAGGTGGTCAGTTTTATCTATTCCCAAAAGATCATTGCGGTAAGTGAACGCTGGATGAAACAACTTCTTGAAAAATGCCATGGCCAGATGAAACCTGCCAGCAAATGGCGAAAAATGGGTGAAAATTTAATGAGCGTATTTGCGCCCCTGCTATAGCTGTCATGTTAACCCCTGCCACCCCCCTCATACAGTCCCCGGTTATTTTTGAAAAAACCGTTATTCCCGGTGACTTCGGTCTTCTGTGCTGGAACATCCACAAGGAAAACCTGAAAAAAAAGTTTCCAGCCCTGATCCAGGAGTGGAAAAAAAAATATCGCCTGGAGCTGATACTTCTCCAGGAGGCCCGATTTTCCCCATCCCTTCTTTCCATTGCAGGATTTTCTTTTGTCGGGGCCGCCAATATCCGATTGCCAAGAAATTTTTCCGGCGTGGTAACCGCTGCCGGTGCGGATCCGTTTTCCAGTCAGTTCCAAATGACCCGGGCAAGGGAAGCCTTTATCTCCACCCGAAAAAACACATTGATCACCATTTATCAATTTCAAGACAAAGAACTGTTAATGGTGGTCAATATCCACGCCATTAATTTCAGATCCCTTGCCTGGTACCAATGGGAGTTCTCCCGGCTCTACGACCTGATCAACAACCACGAAGGTCCCATGATCCTGGCCGGAGATTTTAATTGTTGGCGGCAAAGCCGAAAAACCATATTAGATACTTTTACCAATAGGCTGAATCTTGACCTTGCCCGGCCCCGGCATTCCGAACATGTTAAAGAATGGTTTGGATTCCAATTGGATCGGATATACACAAGGGCGCTTACATTGGTTGACATCCAGGCCCTTGACTGCAAAGCCTTTTCAGATCACAATCCTCTTATCGCCAGGTTTACCCGCGGTCACTGAGATATAAAGAGAAGCGTTCGTTCTGTGTAAAAAATCACCACAGGTCTGTAGCTTTTAGCAACATCCGCCAAGACAGCCTATCCATAGTCAATTTGAACTTTTATCTTCAAATATGCGGACAATCGTGTAGCAAAAAACTACACGGGTCTGTCACCTCCCCATGGCCGTTTGAAACATTTTCATATTCAAACGTAATATAATTCTTTAATTTCAATAAGAGAAACATGAAGGCAAACCGCCATCTGGATTACCATGGAGACGGTTCAGAGTTGGCAAAAATTTCGATGCCCCCCATCGGCACTACCTTGAAAAAAGATCATGCCGGGTTGACATTTTCCCGCGCAGATAAGGAAACCACAGCAGTTTCACCTATCACAGGGAGTGTGCTGGCAATCAACAGCAAAGCACAGGAGCACCCGGAAATCGTCCATGAAGATCCTTACCATTAAGGCTGGCTGTGTGTCCTTGAGCCCAATATGCCCAAACAAAACCATAAGGGGCTTTTTTCCGGAAAAGCGAGCCTTGAATGGACAGACCGCGAAAGCCAGAGGCTATTACGCCTGATCGGTCCTGAATACAAAAATCTGGCTGCCACGGGCGGTGAACCAATAGATGATGTATACCGCAATTTCCCTGAGATCCAATGGGAAATCCTTGTAAAGGAGTTTTTGAGAACCCAATAGCAATAAAGGGCACCTGTTCAGGCTGTCAGGCGTCTTTCGCAGTCCCGGCAAAGATAAAAGGGAATGTTGTCCAGATCGTCAATGGCCCCGGAAAAGTGCATGACGCATTTGCTTTCATCACAGTGGAAAAGATTGAACAGGTGCCCCAGTTCATGGAGTGCGACTTTAGCGGCCCTCTCGTAACAAAGGGACGGCGGTGGTAATGATCCGTCGGCGTTCCGATTCAGCCTGAACAGCGAAACAAGGGCGAGATTACCGCCCTGGACGGCTTGACCGTAAACATGATTGAAAATAGGAATAAAAATATCCTGGGACATCACCCCGACAATTTTAGAATAATCGCTAAAATCCCATTCATCGAGCGTGTTGATGATGATACCGGCATCATACTTGAGCCGCCTGTCATCAAAGGCGGACCTGGGAACGGGCTCCATGGGCAGAACAATGGCCGGCCATTTGTAATAGGCTGCAATATTGGCTGCGATTACCTTTAACACAAGCGCCGGGACCTCTCCCAGCGGCACCAGACCGATCTGTTTTTTCATGTTGATTTTTTTAAATTGTCCCGTTTAATGATTTTATGAAGGGTCACACGGTTTATGCCAAGGACCTCTGCCGATCGGGTAATCTGCCAGTCCTGTTCATCAAGTGTCCGAAGTATATATTCTTTTTGTACTGCCTTTAATGTCTGTCCCTTGGGTGCAGCTGCCCGTGCCGGCTGTAAAAATGAAAAATCCCCGGCATCAAGCGTCCTGGATTTACTCAACACAACGGCGCGTTCAATGGCATTTTCCAGTTCCCTGACATTTCCCGGCCAGTCGTAAGACTTCAACAGCGTGATGGCCGCAGGTTTAATCCTATCCACATGTTTCGTGGTTTCATGGCTGTATTTTCCCATGAAATGCCCCACCAGAAGCTCGATATCATCTTTGCGCTCCCGCAAGGTTGGCAAATGGATTTTTATCACATTTATGCGGTAATAAAAATCTTCCCTGAACACCCCGTCCATGATGCGCTCCTCAAGGTTCTGCCGAGTAGCCGAGATTAGGCGAAAATCAACATCAACAGGTGTTTTGCTGCCAACGCTGAATATCTTTTTGTCCTCAAGCACCCGGAGCAGATCTACTTGCATCTTTGCACTGATATCACCGATTTCATCCAAAAACAGGGTGCCACCGGAAACTATTTCCAGAAAGCCTTTTCTGGAATGGTCCGCCCCGGTAAATGCCCCTTTTTTATGTCCGAACAATTCACTTTCCATTAGCGTGTCCGGCAATGCGCCGCAGTTGATGGCAATAAAGGGGAGCTCTGCCCTTGGGCTTTTGGCATGGATGGCTTTTGCCACCAATTCTTTTCCCGTACCGGTTTCCCCGGTGATCAGAATGGAGGAATCACTCTGGGCCACTTCCGGGATTAATGAATACAATTTTTCCATGGGTGCTGACTGACCGATGATATTGTCAAACCGGGTGATCTGTTCTATATGCCCTTTCAAATAAGAGTAATCCGATGTGATTTTATGCTGGCGGATGATCCTTTCCATCACCAATGATAGTTGGCTCGGCTTGAAAGGCTTCAGCAAATAGTCGCTGGCACCGATGCGCATGGCTTTTACTGCGCTTTCAATGGAACCGTAAGCGGTAATAATTACGACCATGATATCCGGGTATCCCGTGGGAAATTTCATAGCAATGGAAGCCGATAACCTTGTCCTTTGTTTTTTTTACCGTATTGAGATAGGCATCATTGACATCAAGAATGATAAAGTCCGTATTGATGATGACAATGGCAGCCGTACTCTGCTGGATCAATAAATTAGAAAAAGATCTTTCGGCAACAAGCTTCTTTTCGGTTAATTTCAGCCGCTGGTTCGTATTCAGGAGGTTGCGCAGTATTCTGCTGATATTGTACTCAAGGACACCGACGCCCTTGGGTTTCAAACGGATGATTTCAAGGAGTACATTCCGGCCGCCGCCAACAATGACAATATTAAGTGAAAAGGTCTCATTCACTTGATTCCCGGGAGTATTGTTTATAGTCTCCATCTGACAACCTCCAGTAAATTTAGGATATTCTTAAACGCTCATGAGTTGTTTAGGAATCCTTTTGAATTTCATCCTAGTGTATAATTTAAAATTCGTTCAAACAACTTTTTTTAAAAAAATGTTAAATACCCATATTTTGATATCAATCATCTTAAGGTTGTATTATGTAAACTTTATTGATAAGTTTTCTATCTGGATATAATCCATATCAAAGATGTGTTGACACCCTGAAACCAAATAAAAAAACAAGGACACTCAATATGGCGGTATATCAGTATGGTCAAAAAATCCCTCAAATTGGACGAGACTCATATATCAGTGATTCTGCAAGGGTCATTGGTGATGTAACCATAGGTGACAATTGTTATATCGGTCATGGCGCCATTGTCAGGGGGGATTATGGCAAAATCATCATCGGCACTGGGACCGCCATAGAAGAGAATGCCATTCTCCATATCAGACCCGATGGGATTCTTGAGCTGGAAGACAGGGTTACCGTGGGGCACGGGGCTATTATTCATGGCAAACTGATAAAATCCCATGCAGTCATCGGAATCGGTTCGGTTCTTGGTTTCGATGTCGTTATAGGGGTATGGTCAATTGTCGCTGAGGGGTGTGTAGTTCCCCAAAAAACCATTATTCCTGATGAAAAAATCACCGGCGGTGTTCCCTTCAAAATCATTGGAGATGTCAAACAAAAGCACAAGGATTTCTGGACATATGGGAAACAGCTCTATATTGATCTTGCAAGGGAATATCCTGAAAAATTCAAAATGCTGTAAAGAA
>Ga0208900_1001048_pt1 | contig 15680 bp, 12 predicted proteins | sample AntAceMetag02UKK_FD_184763 | JGI IMG/M metagenome (GOLD analysis project Ga0208900, IMG submission 184763) | Saline lake microbial communities from Ace Lake, Antarctica - Antarctic Ace Lake Metagenome 02UKK (SPAdes) (version 2) | ecosystem: Environmental > Aquatic > Non-marine Saline and... | reverse complement strand
ATAGTTCTGGACCCTGTATTGATATTTGGATGGGGAATTTTCCCGGACATGGGCGTCACCGGGGCCGCCCTGGCATCGGTGATCAGCCAGTGGTTGGGGGCCCTGGCCTGTGTTGTCTATGTGTTCAAACGACTGGGGCGACCTCGTAAACCGCAACTATCCCAGGCAGTACTCCTGCTACGGGTGGGACGGGATCTTTTCATCCGCACGGGCATGCTGACTTTGTTTTTATTGCTCTCCACCCGGGCCGCCACCGCCATTGGACCGGCTTCCGGCGCGGCCCACCAGGCCATTCGCCAGGCCTGGATACTGACAGCGTTTCTCATGGATGCCTATGCCGTTGCCGGGCAGAGTCTGGTGGCATATTTTATGGGGGCCGGTTTTATCCACCAGGCAAGACGGGTGGCAAGCGTTGTGTGTGGCTGGAGTTTGCTCACCGGAATGGTGCTGACGCTGGTCATGCTGGTGGGACAGCAGGGGGTTGTGATGCTGCTGGTACCCGAAGCGGCAGTGTCTGCATTTACCCTTCCCTGGCTTATTTCAGCCTTGACCCAGCCCATCAGTTCCCTTGCCTTTGCCACCGACGGCATTCACTGGGGAACGGGTGATTTTCAGTATCTTCGAAATGTGGTGATACTGGCCACAGGAATGGCCTGCGCTCTTTTGTTTTTCTTTGAATACCATGGCTCCCTGACCCTGGAAAAAATATGGCTCATCACAGCCCTGTGGGCCATGATCCGAAGCCTGGGCGGCATCCTTCGTATCTGGCCGGGCACAACGCACAGTCCTCTTGCCATGAAGCCCATGGGGCATCACAACAGATAATTTTAACCCATCAGGGGGAGACAACGGTAAATCATCCCGGGTTGACCGGGGCACCTGGAATGATTATTGTCCTTTCGTCAAAGGGGTGATGTGAAAATGCCCCCTGGCACCAGGATCATCAACAGGAAATTTAATGCACCGGGTTTTGGGGTTGACCACTGGTGGTCCAATCACAACCTTTGGATAATAAAACAAAAAAAGGGTTTGATCATAACTTTAGCCTGACCCCATTGGCCCCCCAATTGTGGCCAATGGCAAAAGATGTGATCAAGCCCAAAGAACTCAAGGAGAACATTATGAAAGTCGTTGCTTTTAACGGCAGTCCACGGAAAAAGGGAAATACGGCAGGATGTCTTAACACCGTATTGGGAGAAATTGAAAAGCAGGGAATAGAAACCGAGCTTATCCATGTGGGAAAGGAAAAAATCCGAGGATGTCTGGCCTGTTTTACCTGCGCAAAGAAACAGAACCAGAGATGCGTTATTGAGGATGATCCCGTCAATGAATGGATACAGAAAATAATACACGCAGATGGTATCCTGCTGGGATCTCCGGTACATTTTTCCGGTGTGGCAGGCACCATGAAATCCTTTCTGGACCGGGCTTTTTTTGTGGCCACCACCAACAACAGTCTGTACCGCCACAAGGTCGGTGCATCCGTGGCTGCGGTGCGTCGATCCGGTGGCATTCCCACCATGGATGAACTCAATCACTATATCATTTATTCTGAGATGATGATGCCAAATTCCAACTATTGGAATGTGGCCCATGGAATGAACCCCGGCGAAATGGAGCAGGATGGAGAGGGCAAACAGATCATGGAAGTGCTGGGTCGAAACATGGCCTGGTTAATGAAGGTAATGGAAGTGGGAAAGAAAGAGATCCCAGCACCGGTGCCACCTGCCAAAATCATGACCAACTTTATTCGATAGCCCATTCCCTGAAACTCGATGATAGCAAAACGGTTTCCGGCTTGGCTTATGGGCGTTATTTTCCCTGGAGCATTTTATGAACAACCCCATACTGAAGATTACCAGAACCAGAAAAGACGCCACCATCCCCCGATACGCCCATGAAGACGATTCCGGACTGGACCTTTTTTCCGTTGATGCCCTTCCCCTGGAACCGGGACAGTTCAAGCTGGTTAAAACCGGAATAAAAATTGAACTGCCGGACAACACCGAGGCCCAGGTTCGCCCCCGCAGCGGGCTGGCATACAAAAACGGCATCACCGTTTTGAACACCCCCGGCACCATTGACCAAGGATACAGGGGAGAAATCGGTGTTATTTTGATAAATCATTCTAAGAAAACATTTCACATCACCGCCGGGATGAAAATTGCCCAGATGGTTATTATGCCGGTATTGCGGCCCCATGTGGTGGTATCCGAAGAACTGTCCGACACCGCACGGGGAGAGGGGGGATTTGGCTCCACGGGCAACAATTAACTCAACCATTTTTCCAGAACTTCGGCCAGAATTTTAGGATTAACCGGCTTGGTAACATGGTCGTTCATGCCAGCCTCAAGGCACCGATCCCGATCACTTTGCATGGCATGGGCCGTCATGGCAATGATGGGAACGGCATGATTCAAACATTCAGACTGGATATCCCGGATACGGATGGTGGCTTCAATCCCATCCATCACCGGCATCTGAACGTCCATGAGCACCAGGTCATAGGGACTTTTACCAAGGGCTGTGACAGCTTCCTGTCCATTTTTCACGGTATCAACCCCTGTGTGCCCTATTTTTTCCAGAAATTTTAAGGCCACATGCTGGTTCACAATATTGTCTTCTGCCAGCAGAATTCGAATGTTTTTTCGACGCATTTCTCGAACGGTGTGCCGGGTAACAATGGGTTGCTGCTCCATCTCAAGGGGGTGCCCTGAGATAACCGTAGACAAGGCATCCATGAGATCCAGTTGCCCCACCGGCTTCACAAGATAGGCGGAGAAACCGGCTTCCTTAAATCGTTTGGCATCCCCTGCCCGTCCCACGGAGGTCATCATGATCAGAGGGGGGCTGGGGACACTTTTCTCTTCCTGTATTAGCTTTCCCAGGGTTAATCCATCCATCTCCGGCATCTGCATATCCAGAATGGCCAGATCAAAGGCAGGCCCCGCCTTTATCTCTGTGCCATACGCTTCAAGGGCAGCAGCCCCGCTGGGATAGGTAGTTGCAACCATTTCCCAGGCCTTGAGCTGGGTGGATAAAATCTCTCGATTGGTCTTATTATCATCCACCACCATGACACGCATCCCCTTAAGATCTGCCTTTGGCATGCTCTTTATGGTGTGCGGATCTGTCGTTTGTCGTTCAAATTCTGCGGTGAACCAGAATTCAGAGCCCCTGCCCTCTTCACTGTTGAGACCGATGGTTCCCCCCATCAACTGACACAAGGTCCGGGAAATGGTGAGCCCCAGACCGGTCCCCCCATATTTTCGGGTGGTTGAAGTGTCTGCCTGGGTGAAACTTTCAAACAGAGGTTTCTGTTTTTCCCGGGGAATACCAATACCAGTATCTTTCACAGAAAAGTGAAGCATGGCATGGCTTTGACTTTCTGACTCCAGGGAGACCTGTACGGAAATTTCTCCCTGGTGAGTAAATTTCACCGCATTTCCCGCCAGGTTAATCAATATCTGTCTCAACCGACCGGGATCTCCCAGCAACAGGGAAGGCACCTCTGGACTGGCCGCACAGATGAATTCCAGCCCCTTTTTCTCAATGCGAAAGGCAATCATGGCAGAAAAGTCACTCAACAATAAACGAAGATCAAAGGGGATGATTTCCATTTCAAGCTTTCCCGCTTCAATCTTGGAAAAATCAAGGATATCATTGATGATATTTAAAAGGGACGTCCCACTGCTCTGGATGATTCTGGCGTAACGTAGCTGATCATCGTCCAGGGTGCCCGTATCCACCAGAATCTGGGTCATGCCGATGATACCGTTCAAGGGGGTCCGGATTTCATGGCTCATATTGGCCAGGAATTCGCTCTTTGCGGTGTTGGCAATGGCAGCTTTTTCAGCCATGCGATTGGCCTTTGCCAGGGCCATTTCCAGTTTAAAATTGGCGTTTCCCACCTCTTGTCTTACCTGGCTCAATTCTGAAATATCCACAAAGGCTTCCAAAAGGACTTCTTCTCCCTGGAGGATCGTTGACAGAACCGTTTTAATAATGGGAATACGTACATTGTTTTTCCCAATAAGTGTCCGTTCAGAGCTGTCCACCCTCTGTCCCAGATCCAATACCGGACAATTGCATTCTTCTGCTGGGCAAATACGATTATGACATATTTTCCCCACAATCTCTGCTTCATCCTTAATTCCCATTAAGTCCAGGGCCACCCGGTTGGCGCTGCGGATAATGCGATCTTTTCCCACAATGACAATACCAAAGGGCATGGCCTCCAGCATCTGTTTGGTATTGTCCAGAAGTTCCAGAAGACGTTGTTCCGTCTTTTTTTGCTGGGTGATGTCAATGCCAATGGAAAGAATCTCCACAATGTCTCCCCGGTCATTGCGAATGGGTTTGTTGGTCCAGGCAATCCAGGTCTCTTGACCCTTGTCATCAACGTATAAATTTTCATCCCGGGGAAGGGATTCTGGTTGGCGGCAAAGGGTTTGAAACATTTCAGCAAAATTATTAGAACTGGCAACAGAAGGACTGGTAATGGTATTGAGCACATGGCGACCATGGATCTGATCTTCCCGGAATCCAAAGAAACCCAGTCCATACCGATTCAGGAAAATGATACGACCATCTGTGTTAAATCTGAGGATAATACCGTTAACCCCCTGTACCAGCTCCCGATGGTGGGTTTCGCTGGCCTTGAGGGCCTCCTGTGCCTCCTGATGTTTGAACATACTGACAGCCATTTCTTTAAGGACCACCAGGATGATGATGGACAGTGCCAGGGCAAGGCCGGACATCAGGGCCATGGATACAATCACCTGTTTTTTCAATTCTTTGATTCTAACGGTGACGTCATAATAAAGCTCCAGGGCTCCTTGGAACTGATTTCCTTCCATGATAGGATAATAGGTCTCCACAACATCTGTGCTAACGGGGAATCCCTCCAGGGAGAGGGTCTTTTTTTTGTCCATCCGGGTGAAAATTTTACCCTGGGAAACAACATCCGTAAAATAGTCACCGTGCTTGACTCTGCCGATGTCCTTTTCCGTGGTGGAGTAAAAGCGGTGACCGGTTTTATCAAAAAGGTCTATTTTCAGGAGGTCAAAATCTATTTGCAGTTGTTTTAATCTTCCAATGGTCTTCTGATCAATGTCAGCGTTTCCCGGGGCATGGAACCATGGGCTCAATTCCGGAGCCAGGTGTCTGGCCAGGCGCAGGGCTTCATTCTCAGTGTTCTGACCCAGTTGCTTTATAAACGAGGGGTATATGACAAAACGATCAAAGGCGATCAATGTGGCAAAAACAATGATGGCCATGAGCATCACTATGCGAATGGATTTCACTTTGAGAATATTGATAAGAGAATTGTTTGAAATTTTGAATCTCATATACGCTCCAGTCTGTCAATCTCTTGATTTTGTTCCAATTTTGATCAGCTCATAGATGAAATTACGGGAATATGCCGAATTTTCACAACGCAGCATGACAGGATGAATCGGCTAACAAAATGTTAAGTTGTTTTTGAAGTGATCTGTAAGAATACCAATATTTTTCTTTTTTTAAACTATTTTTCTGTATATAATGAATTAATGAAATTTCAGATTGGATTTGAGGAGGAATATTATGGCTATTGCTAATTTTGTTGAGCTAAAAGAAAAATTTGAGCTTCAGACCTACCAGAAACCCCAAAACGTGGATAAGAACAACCACATCCCTTTTTCCGGTTCTCCCAAAAAACACCCCAATAACAAGACAAAGCTGATTCTTATTGCAGATCCCTTTACTCCCAACACTTTTTATTATGAGTTTAATATCAAGGATGTTGCCTTTGCCGAAGAGCTTGCTAATATTACCAATATTGATGGGGAATCCATTTCAATGGCCCGCATCTGGATAAAAAAACAGAGTGTGGGCGTCCGGTGCACCCCCTTTATCGTGGATAGCATAAAGTCGTTGTAGATTTTTAAAAAAAGGAGGGGGTACTTCCCGGATTCCATCAAACCCGTTTCTGAACCAGACGAATCTTAATGGGTACCCCCACCTGCTCGGCCAGGGCATCTTCTGTGCGAGCCATTAATGATTCCAATTCTTTGATCTCATCGGAAAAAAGAACATCATCCATGACCAGGGAAATCTCCATGATTTCGGTTCCACCCTGACGAATACGCGCCACGCTACAATCTGGGCACGGCACCGCCAAGGCCTCGTGGAGATAGTCTTTTACCTGATCCAGGGACACCTTTATCCCGGAGATAATGATCATATTATCGGCCCGCTCCTTTAACCATTCCAGCTTCATCAAAGGAGAGGTGCACCCACAGGGTTCAGCCACAAACCGGGCCATGTCACCCGTACGAAACCGGATCAGGGGAAAGGCCCTGGCCGACAGGGTTGTCAATACCAGCTCCCCCTTTTCCCCCATGGGAACAGGCGCGCCCGTGGCAGGGTCAATAATCTCCGGCAGAATATGATCATCATTGATATGCAGTCCGCAGTGGCTGCCACAGGAATGGGTATCACAATGGTTGCGGCATTCATGGGCAATAGCTGGCCCCGGGATTTCGCTCAGGCCATAGTTGAGCCACACATCCACATGGAGTCTTTCCTCCAGATCTGCCACCTGTTTTCCCTCCACAGGTTCCCCTACCAGAATCAGGCGTTTCAAATTTAGTTCGTTGGGATTGCGTTCCTGGTCAAACATGTGATCCATGAGCTGCTGGGCAAAGGCCGGGGTGGTGACAAGGGTGGTGGTTTTATAATCTCTGAGCACCATGAGGGTTTTGTTCAGGGAAAGGGGGGAGTTGGGAATCACCCCGGCCCCCATGAACTCGCCGCCATCTTTGTAGTCCCGTCCCCAGTTGGCAAGCCCTGGAGGCAGGTGGATCTGGATGATATCCAGACTGGTAACCCCGGCCGCTTCAAAACTTCGAGCCACCAGTTTTCTCCAGATCAAAAGATCGGTTCGGGTATATCCGCTGATGGAAGGGCTGGCACCGGTGCCCGGGGCCGTGTGAATACGCACAATGTCCCTAAGGGGTACGGCAAATAATCCATAGGGGTAATGGGTTCCCAAATGGGTTCGATCCATGAAAGGCAATTTTGCAAGATCATTTAAAGAGACAATATCTTCGGGAAGAAGATTTCTTTCCAGGAACCGGTTACGATGAAAGGGAACATTCTTACATGCCCGGTTCAAGGTGCTCTGCAGTCGCTCAAGTTTAAGCTGATCTTTTTCTTCAACACTTACATCCAGCATCACGCATCCCTCCCGTCATAGAAATCACCATAATCCCGGCCAAGATAGGCCCGTTTGACATCATCATCCACTAAAAGCTCGTCAGCACTTCCCTGGAGCACCATTTTCCCGGTCTCCAACACATACCCACGATGGGAAATTTTTAAGGCGGCCCGGGCATTCTGTTCCACCAGAAGGATGGTAACGCCCTGGCTTTGCAATGTTGTAATCACCCCGAAAATCATCTCCACAATCTTGGGAGCCAGGCCCATGGAGGGTTCATCCAACACCAGGAGACGAGGTCTTGCCATCAAAGCCCTGCCAATGGCCAGCATCTGCTGTTCTCCGCCGGATAAGGTCCCTGCCAGTTGATCTGCCCGTTCCCGGAGGATGGGAAACATCTCCATGACCATGTTAAGGTCTTCTTTCACCTGAGCTTTCAAGCCTTTTCGGTACATGGTGTAAGCCCCCATTTTAAGGTTATCCATGACACTTAAAGGGGAAAAAATCTGCCGTCCTTCGGGGACCATGCTGATACCGGCCCGGACAATGGCCGGGGGGGACATGCCCTTAAGGTCCCTGTCCTGGAAAATAATCTCACCTTCCCAGGTTTTTAAAAGACCACAGATGGCCAGCAGCAATGAGCTTTTACCTGCGCCATTGGCACCGATGATGGAGATCAACTCTCCCTCTTTAACTGAAAGGCTGACCCCATGCACGGCCACGATACTGCCGTAGCTGCATTTTAAATTTTTTATTCTCAGCATAATTTCCGTAACCAAAATCTGGCTTTTGTTGAGTTTTGTTTTTGTACACAACTAACATTACATGTAGAGACAGGGATCAAACCACACAAATAAATGTGCAATTTAATGAGAAAAACTCTTGATTGGCTTTAACCCTGCCCCAGATAGGCCTCCATCACAGCCTGATTATTCTGCACTTCCCGAGGGGTGCCTTCGGCCAGTTTCTTCCCCCGATCAAGGACAATGACTTTATCGGAAATGCCCATGGCAAGGCTCATGTCATGCTCCACCAGCATCATGGTGACCTCTCTTTTTTTGACCCGTTGAATCAGTTGGCCCAGGGCCTCGGTTTCCACGGCGTTCAACCCGGCAGCTGGCTCATCCAACAGCAACAGTTTGGGCTCTGAGGCCAGGGCCCTGGCAATTTCCGCCATTTTTTGACGCCCCACGGGAAGATCTCCGGCTGGTCGATGGGCATAATCACCCAATCCGGTGAAGTCGAGTAACTCAAGGGCCTTTTCCCGGGCCTGGCGTTCTTCTTTCATGACCCATGGCAGACGGGTAACCGCCCCCCAGAACCCACTCGTTGTTCTCACATGCATACCCACCAGCACATTTTCCAGCAAGGTCATGGAGCCAAACAGCTCCACATGCTGAAAAGTACGGGCAATACCCGCCCTGACCAACTGGTGTACGGCCATTTTGCGAGTGGGTTTTCCATTGAACAGCACCTCACCATAGTCGGGCTTGTAAATGCCTGTGATCATATTAAACAAAGTGGTTTTTCCCGCACCATTGGGCCCGATGAGACCGCACACAATCCCCGGTTCAATGGAAAAGGAGATATTGTCCTGGGCCGTCACTCCACCAAACATTTTGGTCAGACTGCGCACCTCTAACATGCCATGACCTCGGGAGTTATCTCCAGAAGAGTCATCCCCAGAAGAGTCATCACCAGAAGAGTCATCACCGGGCAAGCTTAAATTCCCTTGGGCAGGCGCTTCTACCATATCTGTTTCCATGTCAATTATCTCTTTTTGTAAATATTCGGGTTGGTAATGTAAGTGTTTGGCCAGTGCCCCATATTCGCCTATTTGGGACTGTGTAGCATACTAATGATATGTGAGCAGGCCAAACTTAGGTGAATATGGGGTGCTGGTCGAATATTCACCTCTTTTTTCTTGAATGCTCATATATGTCCAGCAGCCCCCGAGTTAGTCCCTGGGGCATGAAAATCATGACCACCATGAGAATCAATCCAAAAATAATCATTTCATACTCGGCAAAACCGTGGAGAACCTCGGGAAGAAGGGTCAGAAGGGAGGCCCCCAGAAGTGCACCCCAGACACTTGCCATGCCACCGATGACCACCATGGTGACCATCTTCACCGACACCATGAAGCCAAAGGATCCCGGGCTGATGAACATGACAAAATGGGCATACAAAAAACCCGCAACTGCCCCCAGGGCCGCACTGAACATGAAAATCTGCAACTTTAAAAAATGGGTGTTCACCCCCACGGCAAGGGAGGCATTTTCCCCATCATGGATGGATCGTAAGGCCCTTCCCATGCGGGAGGAAAGAATCCGACGGCACAAAATAATGGCCACCAGCACCACCATCCACACCAGAAAAAAATAATTTTTGCCAGACATAAAAGAGATGGAGCCCAGCTCCAGCATGGGAATGCCCACAAAGCCAGAAGACCCACCGGTGACCGTGCTCCACTCGCGGAACAGGATATTGACGATCATGCCAAATCCCAATGTGCCCATGCCCAGATAATAGCCTGACAGTTTCAAGGTGGGCATGCCCACCACAAAGGCGATGAACACAGCACAGGCCACGGCACACACCAGGGCTATCCAGGGGGAAATTCCATATGTTCCGGAAAGAATGGCTGTGGTATAAGCGCCAATGCCGTAAAAAGCCGCATGCCCAAGCGACACCTGCCCTGCATATCCCATGAGCATGTTCAAACCCAATGCCAGCAATGTGTTAATGCCGATAAAGGTCATGATCTGAAGGTAATAGATGTTGTCTACCCACAAGCCGCAGCCCAGGATGATCAAAAGGAAAATCGCATTTTCAACCAGGTTTTTTTTTCTATTGTCATCCATAATTTAAAATCGTTTTGCCTCTTTTGCCGAAAACAGTCCCCCGGGACAGATGTAAAGAATTAACAAAAGCAGAATAAAGGCGATGGCATCCTTTAATCCTGAGGAGATCAATCCCGCCCCCAAAGATTCCAGAACCCCTAACAAAATACCACCGGCAAAGGCCCCCCATAAACTGCCAAGTCCACCGATCATGGCGGCGCAAAACCCCTTGAGGCCCAGCATGGTCCCCATGTCGTAACTGCTCATGGTGATGGGCGCGATGAATATGCCAGCTACTGCACCACTGCCTGTGCTGATGGCAAAGGCCAGTATCCCCATTTTTTCCGATGGAATTCCCGTGAGCCAGGCAGCCTTTTTATTGACGGCACAGGCCACCATGGCCTTGCCTGTCAGGGTTTTCTTAAGAAAAAGATGGATGCCTCCGGCAAGCAGAACCGCAGCACCCACAATCCAGATACTCTGGGGCAGCAGGGCGGCCCCTGCGATTTCAATGGATTCGTGGCTGGAAAAAGAAGGAACGCTGAAGGGGTCTTTGCCCCATACGATCATGGCCACTCCCCGCAAAAAGATGGAAGCGCCCACGGTGATGATCACCAGCACAATGGGTTGGGGATTTCTGGCGGTGCGGATGGCAAAACGCTCAAACAAAAGCCCCATGCAGCACCCCAGAGTCACGGCCCCCACAAAGGCCACGGGAAGGGGCAAGGCCATGTGAACCCACAGGGTCACAATGGCCATGGCACCCACCATGACAAATTCACCATGGGCAAAGTTGATCAGTTCCGTGGAGCTGTAGAGCATGGATAGCCCCACAGCAATCACGGCATAGATGGCTCCGGTGGTAATACCTGAAAAAAGATACTGAATGATCTCCTGCATAGCGTTTCCTGTCTATTTTTCATAAAAAAACGTGAGTATCACGTTTTAATAAACCATTGGCCCCGTGATTGCAACAATCAGGGGCCAATGATCAACAATTAAAGATTTAATTTTATTTAATCAGCGTCCAGGTACCGCCCTTGATTTCCACCATTACAAAGGCATCTGGAGAAAGTCCATTGTGATCCTGGGCAGAAAAATTAAATTCACCCGTGGCGCCCACATGATTTTGCATGGATTCCAAGGCCTGACGAATTTTATTTTTATCTCCATCACTGCCTTTTAAGGCCTGGGCGAGGATATTAACCGCATCAAAGGCATATCCGCCAAATCCAGAAACATTTCCTTTATATTTGGCTTTATAGTCAACCTGATAGTCTTCCAGAATTTTCTTCTGGACATCGTCGTCTGCCAGAAGCCCGGTGACAAGAATTTTTCCCGTGGGAAGAATAATGCCTTCGGCGGCATCACCGGCAAGTTCAATGAATTTGGGGGAGGCCACGCCATGGCTCTGGTAAAGGGGCATATCAAGTTTAAGCTGCTTAACATTTTTCGCCACCACAGCAGGTCCGGGATTGGTACCCCAGCACACAATGGCCTCCGGGGCGGCAGACTTGATTTTGGTTAGCTGGGTCGTGGTATCGGTATCTTTGGCACCAAAACTTTCGGCTTGAACCACCTCAATGCCAAAATCTGCGGCCTGGGCCAGCAGTTGGGCTTTGCCACTCTCTCCAAAGGAATTGGACACGGTGATAATACCGATTTTCTTAATACCCTGGTCCTGAATGTGTTTATACACCGCTGCCACGGCCAGAAGATCACTCTGGGCTGTTTTAAATACCCAGGGTTTCACCGGAGAGGTGATTTTCACCCCGGCAGCACAGCTAATGAGGGGTAGCTGGGCACGCTCCACAAAACTTACAATGGCCAGGGTGGTGGGGGTGGTGGAAGGACCAATGATGGCAAGGACTTTATCCTTGTGGATCAGCTTGTTCACGGCACTCACGGCCTTGGCAGGATCGCCTTCGGAATCATAGATCACCGCTTCCAGCATGTGACCGTCAATGCCACCGGCGGCATTGATTTTCTCAACCATCATCTCCATGGTTTTTTTTTCCGGATCCCCCAGAAAGGAGGCCCTTCCCGTTGAGGAAAATATCCCTCCCACCTTATACACAGACTTGGCCAGCAGTACCGTCGGGGAGAGACAAAGCAACATCACCAGAACTCCGATTGTGGTTTTTCGCAACAACATTTGAACAATCTCCTTAAGTTAAGTATTTACTAAAAACAGAACAGACACCATCCCAAGCCCACCTAAAAAAAAAGGGCTGAAGGTATAAACCCACAGCCCTTAAAATAAAAAAAACCATGGATTCACTGAATTCTCAGTCCGCCCATGGTTTGTATTCACATTATATCTTCCGATATTTTACGTATACTCCCCATCAGCAGACTTTGTAAAATAAAAGCCGCTACGAAAAGTAAATATAAAAAAGTAAAAATATCGGTTCATCACTTAGATCCCTATTTAAAATATATAATTCTCTTACTCTTATTCAACCTTTCCCAAAGAGTCAAGCTTTTTTTAAGTATATTGGTAAATGCTTTTTGTAAATTGCTGAATGGTTGACTATTGGCATCTCTCAAGACGTCAAATACCAATGGAAACGCTTCCTTGTTTTATAATTTTCATAATGGCGGTGTGGCTTCCCGTAAAATGTGGTTAAAGCACAACAGTTTTTCCCTTCTGTTATTGAATGACATATGGCAACATCTCCCTCTTCATGCAATATCTTTAATAATAATTATATTTTTGGTCTGGTTCAAAAGAACATATGCCAGGGTAACACTTTTGTCCGGTCTTTAAATCAAGCTATACTATAGCATTTAACCTATTGATTTTTATGCCCATCAAAAGAGAGAGAGAGAGAGAGAGAGAGAGAGAGAGAGAGAGAGATTAAAAAGTGTTACCCTGATGTAAACCAGGCCCTTTTTTTCTACTTGAAAAAAAATAAAAATTAGAGTAATACTTTTCGAGTAACAAAGTAAAGATATTTATCTCCGATTCTGGATACTTTGGTTCTTTTCCGGGGTTTAGAGTGGGAAATGGGTGGATGATTTGTTCTTCATTATAATTATTTCAGAGACCTACGTAACATTGGCAAAGTGGACAAATCATCTTCGGATGAGGACAGGATTTGAGAGTACCCGTCAATCTTTTAGAAAAAGTAGGTAAAAGGGAAAAAAGTCAAAAGGAAAAAGAGTGATTCGAAGGCAGAGATATTTTTTTCAACCGCATGATTTATAGTGCCGGTCACATGACTTGATGCCAAAAATAAACCTTAAAATCATATAAAACAATGAGTTATGGTTCAAAAACAGTATCAGGTCATGTGACCGGCACTATAGTTGTGTACGAAAACAAAATTTGGAAAGTAATTGGTACACATAATAGGGGAGCTTCTGTTAGAATTACAAATGGTCAGCAAACTTTTAGTCGATCTCCAAAGAAACTTAAGCATAAATTACATATTAACTCATTAATTTTAACACAGGAGGTGGCAATTCCTCCCCTGAGCTAAAGATTCAGGGGTTTCCTTGCCACAAATCTATGAAAAAAATACTGATAATTGATGATGATGTATTTGTCAGAAAAATACTGATAAAATTGCTGGAAAGAAATGAATATACAGTGATCGCTGCTTCCAATGGTGATCAAGGAATCCAGTTGTTTAAAGACCATCACCCCGACTTGGTAATAACTGACATTATCATGCCTGAGAAAGAGGGTCTGGAGACTATTGGAGAATTAAAAGAATTAAACTCTGATGTTAAAATCATAGCTATGTCCGGGGGAGGGTTTGGTGATCCAGGAATGTATTTGGATCTTGCCTCAGGCTTTGGTGCTGTAAGGACATTTTCAAAACCAATTAACAATAATGAACTGCTTTCAACAATAAAAGATCTTATTGCTTAAATATGGCATTTTCGAAGAATAATTATGGGAAGTAAAAAGCGATTATTTTGTCTATAATAGCTTACGGAAAAAAGGGGACAGATTTATTTTTAGTAAATCTTGACCGGCACTATAGTCGAGAATGGACCACCTACCGGATTTACTGGAAGGTAAAACCCGGCATTTGCTGCAACGGCATGTGCCTTGTAAGCCCGGACAAAATCCCGTGACCACCATTTTAAATCATCTTCCTTCACCCTGGATGCCCAGGAGTGATACCGCCACCGGTGGCTCATCAGGTGTTTGGTAATAGGATCATCAAAAGATGGGGTAACCTGACTTCCAGAATAATGCAGGTGATCCAACACCTTCCCTGCCTCGATCTCCGCCCGCTGCTCTGTGTTAATCCTGACCACTCCGCCCATGGCATTGATTATATCGGCAGTGGTGGTGGGCATGGCATTATATTTGTGTGTCCGGATAAGCTTTGTGGCTGCCCTGACCACCTGGTCAATGGAGGACTCTTTCAGGACGGCAAATCTCAACTTCAAACCGTTGCCAGTAAGGACGGCTCCCGGGTAATTTTCGGCAAGCCCCATCATGATTTCCGTGAATCGTTTTAAATCCTGTTTTTCCATGCCTATACCTCCACGCCCATTTCATTCAAGAATTCAGCACAAGCCATGTAGTTGCTATCCATCCTTGCAGATCCGGTAACAGTGCCATTGGGGAACCTTGCCCCAGGCATCCCCCCTGCAAATTTTATAGGAAATACGGCAGGATGAGGTGGTGCTGATAGTTTCCAAGTATCCGGCCGCCCATTTGTTTTTCAGGGTCTTGTCCAGGTATGCCTTGTACTGCATCCACCCGCCTTTCACATTGGCAGATGAATACACAATGGCCTCTTCCACCTCCAGGGGGGCATATTTCTTGGTTAGTTATCCGTCTTTGACAGGAGACGAACCAAAGTTCCCAGGGCTTTATCACTGAGCTGGATGTCATTGATCGCTTGGTTTGAAATTACCGTGAATGTTTCTCTGTTCTTATTTCTGATAATCATTTTAGAGCCCTCCAATGGTTGTCTTTGGCGGGGAGTCAAAATAGAACTCGTGGATTCTGTCAATGTGTTGGATGGCTTTGGCGTATTCCTTTTTTTCTAAACAGTTGCATTGACTTTTAGTGTATTGGTCCCGATTATAGGCCTATAACAATTATATTTTTGGTCTGGTTTAAAAAAACATATGGCAGGATAACACTTTTGTCCGGTCTTTCAATCAAACCATACTATAGCATTTAACCTACTGATTTTTATCAATACATGTTCATCAAGAGAGAGAGAGAGAGAGAGAGAGAGAGAGAGATTAAAAAGTGTTACCCTGACTTGAACCAGGCCCTTTTTTTTACTTGAAAAAAAATGAAAAGCAGAGTAATATTTTTTGAGTAACAAATAAAGATATTTATCTCCGATTCGGGATACTTTAGTTCTTTCCTGGGGTTTAGAGTGGGAAATGGGTGGATAATTTGTTCTTAACTATAATTATTTCAGATACTCACGATTAAATCCAGCTCAAATACTATCTGATATGTAAAAACCCAATCCAGAGGCCTGTATTTAGATTTTCGCACCTCAATTCCAGAAAAATAGACAACAGGGGAAGCCTTATGGCCCAAAAAAAGAAAACCAAGGAAAGCCAGGACAGTCCGTCCCTGCCCAAGGCAGAGGCTGATTTATCACCCTCCCTAATTAAAAACGATCCGGATTCCCCATCACAGGCAT
>Ga0208900_1001047_pt1 | contig 15682 bp, 17 predicted proteins | sample AntAceMetag02UKK_FD_184763 | JGI IMG/M metagenome (GOLD analysis project Ga0208900, IMG submission 184763) | Saline lake microbial communities from Ace Lake, Antarctica - Antarctic Ace Lake Metagenome 02UKK (SPAdes) (version 2) | ecosystem: Environmental > Aquatic > Non-marine Saline and... | reverse complement strand
AACAAATTAAACTACTTATGTTTGATATAGCTAAAGAAAACGATTTTGAATTAATTAAAACAGAAGTTGATCAAAATCATATACATTTATTGATAAGTTATAATCCAACACAATCTATATTGGATATTGTTCGATTTTTAAAACAAATTTCCACTTATAGAATCTGGCGACAAGAAGACAATCATTTGTATTTACAAAAGCATTTTTGGAAAGAGAAAACTTTTTGGAGTGATGGGTATTTTGCTTGTAGTATAGGCAACGTAAGTAAGGAAACAATTGAAAAATACATCCAAAGTCAAGGTTAAACCGATGGCTTACATCCCCTACCCTAAAGGGATAGGGGTTTTACGCCATTTTTATAAAATTGTTTCAGCGGAAGAGGCAGTGCGGATTATTCGCAACAATGACACGGTTGCCTTTGGCGGTTTTGTGGGCATTGGATTTGCCGAAGAGATTGCCATTGAGTTGGAGCGTTTTTTCCTTGAAACCGGTCAACCCAAAGATCTTAGCCTTGTATTTGCTGCGGGTCAAGGGGATGGTAAGCATCGTGGATTAAATCATTTGGCCCACCAAGGAATGATTAAACGCATTATTGGGGGACACTGGGGCCTTGCCCCCAAGCTTCAGGAACTGGCCATGTCCAATAAGGTGGAGGCTTACAATTTACCCCAGGGGGGTAATTTCGCATCTTTATCGCGATATTGCCGCCCATAAGCCTGGTAATTTGACCCGGGTGGGTCTGGGAACCTTTGTTGACCCACGTAACGGAGGCGGCAGGCTCAATAAAAGAACCGTCACGGACATTGTCAAACTCATGGACATTGACGGTCAGGAGTACCTCCTGTACAAGAGGTTTCCCATTATTCGTGGCACCACCGGTGACATGGACGGTAATATTACCATGGAAAAAGAGGCTTTAACCGCAGAGTCTCTTTCCATGGCCATGGCGGCCAAAAATTCCAATGGATTTGTCATTGCCCAGGTGGAGCAGATTGCCCAGCGGGGAACTCTTAATTCCCGCCAGGTAAAAATCCCCGGTATTCTGGTGGACTGCCTGGTGGTGAGCCAACCAGAAAACCATTGGCAGACCTTTGCCAACGTTTATAGTGCCTCCTACAGTGGTCAGATTAAAATTCCCATGGAAACCATTGCCCCCATGCCCCTGGACCCGCGCAAAATCATTGCCCGGCGGGCAGCATTTGAACTAAAACCCAACAGTGAATAGATCGGGGGACATAGATCGGGGGACACCTTACTTATTTTTTTAGACCCCGGTTTTTGAAGTTTGAGTTTGCGGCCCAAAATATTTTCCAGATTTTTAATAAAAAAAATCGCCACTAAACGGGCGGCCCGTTCAGGTATTCCCCGATTTTTTTAGAATTAAGTAAAGTGTCCCCCGATCCAAAGTGTCCCCCGATCCCACGATCCCCCCGATCCTTTTGCACAATGCGGGTCAACCCCTTTTTTATGGAGAGTTTTCGGCACAAAAGATTTGACTTTTTATGCATAGATTGTTAATTTTATGCATAAAGAGGAGGACGATTATGAGAACAACACTTGATTTACCTGATAATTTGGTGAATGAAGCCATGAAAGTGACTCACATCAAAACAAAAACGAAGGTCATTATCACGGCTTTGGAACAATTAATTCGAAAAGCACAATTATCCGAAATTAAAGAATTTAAAGGTAAAATAAATTTGGATATCGATTTAGAAACAATTCGAGGGCGTAAATGTCGGTTTTAGTCGATACGTCAATGTGGATAGATTATTTTAGAGGTGGAAATGATCCTGCACAGATGGATTTTTTTATTGATGAAAACCTTCTCGTAACTAATGATCTTATCCTGACAGAATTAATACCGTTTCTGAAAATTAGAAATGAAACGAAAGTTATTGCTTTGCTACAGAATGTCAGCAAATTAGAGATTTCTATAAATTGGAATGAAATTATAGATTATCAATATAAATGTTTAAAAAATGGACTGAATGGTGTTGGCATTCCTGACCTAATAATAGCTCAAAATGCAAAGCAAAATGGATGTAAAATCTACACATTAGATAATCATTTCAATTTAATGAAAGATATTCTTTTACTACAGATTCAAACATAACGCAAAAAACCGTGCGGCCGATTAGCAGCATTGAGGAGTTTATAGAACCTTCATCCAGACTCAGAGCAATCAAATAGAGATCGGGGGAAGATCGGAAGATCGGGGGAAGATCGGGATCGGGGAAGATCGGGGGACACCTTACTTATTTTTTTAGACCCCGGTTTTTGAAGTCTGAGTTTGCGGCCCAAAATATTTCGACCTGTGCGGGTAGATCATAGCTGAGCCTATTTGGATCAGAATCTCAGTGCTATTTACAAGGTATAGATACAGCTTGAAGGCTCAAACAGCCCTAATTTATTACATTTGTATATTAATGCGCTACAAATAATTGGTACCCGCACAGCTCGCAATCGGAGCAGTTATATTTTTATAAAACTTAGGACTCACGAGCTAACAAAGAGGGCCAAATTTTCAAGAAGTCTAAGAATTGAACCCTATCCCTGTTGCTTTGATCCGCTACCTGGTGTACAGGCCAGCATTCGTCCGGCCAACCTTGAAAATGGCAGACTTTGGAGCCACACTTTACCTGGTTCTGTTATTTTTGCAAAAAATAATCCTTCACCGCCCAACAGCATGGTTTTGATACCACCGGCTTGCATAATTTCAAAATCCACAGTAGACGTCATGGCAGCCAAGCACCGGGTGTCAAAATGCAACACTTCACCGGGTGCAAAGTTAACTTTTTTAACAGCACTACCTACGTGCATGAACACCCAGCCGTCCCAGTCCCCCTTTTCCTCAGTAAATCTGTCCTCCTTTTTAAAAAAAACCTTTACAATTATGCTAAATTTGGCATATATATTATATGGAAAATAAAAAATTTAAGCCTATTATCTGGATCGGATCATCACTTAAAGATCTCCAAGATTGCCATGAAGCCGTAAAGGACGAAGTGGGTTATGCCTTATATGTAGCTCAACAGGGGGAAATGCCTTCAAATGCAAAATTGCTGAAAGGATTGCCCGGAATTATTGAAATCAAAACGGATTACAATAGTGACGCCTATCGAACAGTCTATGCTGTCAAGCTTGGGAAAAAATTATACGTCTTACACGTATTCAAGAAAAAATCGAAAAAAGGAATATCCACGCCAAAATCCGATATAAATATGATTAAAATCCGATTTAAAATTGCCCAAAATAGGGCAAGGGAGGAAAAATAATGAAAGACTATATTGAAGGGTCTGGAAATGTTTTTAAAGATTTAGGATGCAGCAATCCTGAAGAAAAACAGGCAAAAGCAGAATTAATATTTATTATCAATAAAATCATTAAAAATAGAAACTTAACACAGAAAAATGCTGCAGATATTTTAGGTATTGATCAGCCTAAAATATCTGCACTAAAGCATGGTAAATTATCAGGGTTCTCCATAGAAAGACTGTTCTTTTTTCTACGTGCTTTAGATCAATGTATAGATATCACAATTCAAAGAGAACCAAAGGATGGAAGTAATAACATGATCCATGTAGCATATGCGTGAAAAGTTTGGAGGCGAAAAACTTGAATCGTCATGGAGACGGGGAGAATCGTCATGAAAGCGGGGATATATTTAAAAATCTGTCCCCTAAGCGCACTACTATAGTGCCGGTCACATGAGCTGATACTCGCTGAAAAATATTTTTTTAATCAAAATAGATAGTTATGTTAAAATAATGCCAATTTCTCGTATCAAGTCATATGACCGGCACTATAAGTGGGTAGCCCATAATAGAAAGTTAAGGCTAATTTTAGCAAAGAGGGCTTATTTTCCCCCGACCAAATTTCCAAGGGATCCAAGAAGAGAGCCCTCTCCCTGTTGCTTTGATCCAGAACCTGGTGCACAGGCCAGCATTCGTCCGGCCAACCTTGAAAATGGCAGACTTTGGAGCCATACTTTACCTGGCCCTGTTAGTTTTGCAAAAAATAATCCTTCACCACCAAACAGCATGGTTTTGATACCACCTGCTTGCATAATCTCAAAATCTACCGTAGACGTCATGGCAGCCAGGCACCCAGTGTCAACATGCAACACTTCACCGGGTGTAAGGTTAATTTCTTTAACAGCACCCCCGACGTGCATGAACACCCAGCCGTCCCCTTCAATTTTCTGCATGATAAACCCTTCACCCCCAAAAAGGCCTGTCAAGATTTTCTTTTGAAAGAAAATGCCAATTCTAACCCCTTTAGTTCCCGCTAAAAAACTATCTTTCTGGCATATGATTTTATTCTGATGCTCTGCCAGATTTACAGGAATAATGGTACCTGGAAAAGGTGCCCCAAAGGCAACGCGTCCCTTTCCCTGTTGGGTTTGTGTAAAGACTGTTATAAAAAGACTTTCCCCTGTCAGTAAGCGCTGGCCTGCTCCTAACAAACGGCTCATGAAGCCTGGTTGCTGGGTTGAGGTTGCATCACCAAAAACAGTTTCCATCTCGATACTTTCGGTTTTGTACATCAGAGCCCCGGCTTCAGCAATGGCACTCTCTTCTGGATCAAGTTCCACTTCTACGTACTGCATCTCATGGCCATAAATATGAAAATCTATGCCTTCTGTGAATTCATCGCTGCCAAATCCAACGGATTGATTTTCATTTTGTGTGCTTAAGTCAGGGTCAGCCCCTTGGGGTGGTGATGGCGTTGGGGTTAAATCTGAATTGGGGATGCTTTTTATGCGTTCATTATTCTCCAGATGAAGATTTTTATTCTGATGTGCCGCTGGCTCAACAACAGGCTTTTGAAGGGGCTTTTTTGACATCATTTTTTCTGGAGTGGATGGAAAAGGCGTGCCATTTTTTTTAAGTGGCCAGATTTCCAAAACAGTGTGGGCAGGTTTCCAGTCATCAAAGTCTTGTTGCCAGCAATAGGCACCATGATTTTCACGGACAAAAATCTTTGCATGATCCGTTGTGAACGGTCCTTTTAAACAATCATCTGTGGATAAATACCATTCTATCATTAATCACCTCCATTATTGGATGCAAATGAACGATCTATCTGAGCTGATCTGCCCATCTTGCGATCAAGCCCTGCCATCAGTTGTTGGACATTGCCTTTAAAGGCTACCTGTCTAAAGCGGGACAATTTGTAGTCTTGATGTATTCAAAAGCACGCTTGTAAATTTTCAATAAGTCCGGGTATTCAGGATATTCTTTGGAATAGCATCCGGCGTTTAAAGGGTAAGCAGACTTTATCTCCCCGGGTTATTGAGAATTTACGCACGCTCTTTGCAAGTCCCTGATTTTAAAACGTGTCCCGGCCTAAGTGGGGAGCCGGTTTAAACATCAAAGTCCGCTGGATCAATGTCAAGCGTTTGGCACATTTCACGAACAATTTTCTTTTCATCTGCATCAAAATTACCATCCGCATTCCCAATGATAACTCCTACTTGAACTGCTGCACGGGCCTGTGCAGGGGATTTTTTGAGTTTACCAACGACCTGGAGAAGCTCAATTTTTCCAAAATCAAAATCATTGGTTAATTTCTCACAATATCCATTAAAGCTTTTCTGTAGTTCACTGACATCAAAAACGGCAAGAGTATCATTTGAACTGATAAAACTGGCAGTCTTCCTCCGTTCATCGGCATCAATACTACCATCGGCAGCAGCAACAAGGGCACAAACGGCCATTGTTCCATTGGCAAAATTCTTATTTTTAAATTGTTTTACCTGGGAGGATAGTTGACTTTGCATTTCCAATGCACCCTCTTTGAATTTATTAAAAAAACCCATTGTTATCTCCTTTTCTCAAAATGATTAGATATTTAGCCAAATTTAAAATAACTGCCACAGGCAGACCGTATTCTGGCCCCGGCCTGCCCACAAGGAAGTATGAAAGAACGTTAGACAGGTCTACTTTTTTTATTAGAAAATAAAACTTCCGAACATCTCAGCAGAGCCCCCCCCCCGATGGGTAATAGGAACCGGCCAATTGGGCCGTCTACGGTTCCGGGCCGGGCCCATTGCCCGTCGGGGGGGGGGCGGCATAATGCTATTTTCAATATTCGTTGTGGCAGTGGTGACTGCCATGTATGTTTATATGAAAGTCTCAGCAACATACTGGAATTAAAAGACTTTCATTTTTCGTTGTGGCTGGTCTTACAGCCATGGGTGTTATATGAAATTTAAAATCGGCAAATCATGGTTTTATAATCAAATGGTTTCATAAACTTTTTTGTATGCAAAATCAAGCATTTCACGAGAAGCCTCATGGTGTTCCAATAAAGAACAAAATCCTTTTTTTTGATGTACGAGATCTTTTAACTCGGCAACCCCGGAATCAGGCATGGCAGGCCAAGTGCTCTCTTTTATCATTTGAAGGTCATTAATCTGATCTCCCAAGGCAATATAAGGATGAATACCGAGGATGGAAAGACCTCTCATCTTATCAACTGTTCCTGGATAGATAAAAATTTTTCGATGCTCCCTGTAAACAAGATCATCAAATCCATTTTCCTTTAAAAGGATTTCAGCTTTGCTCTTTGCCATAGCCCTCTGCTCCGGGGGAGGAACAAATCCAGCGCAATTTTCATAGAATGTCAATCGTTCCCACCCTGGAAATAATCCAGCAATTTTATCCCATTTTGTACTGCCGGTGAGGGTGTCATCAATATTGGACTTAACGACAAACCCATTTTCAAGTACAAATCCGCTGAATTGCACATCTGGCAATTGTTTTACAAGGTTGCCGGTGCTGGTAGCATTCCGACCCGTTGCAATGACCAAGGGAAATATTTTGCTTATTTTTGCGAGAAGCACTGCCGTTTCTTTTCCTAAATAACTTACGCCTGTTCTACCAATAACGGCAATGTCCTCTTTCTGGTGATGGAGCAATGTACCATCAAGGTCACACACCACGGCATTTATAATAGTGGACGGTGTCTTTTTAACTGTGTGAATACACGGGTTATGTGCATTTTGTTGAGATAGCTTAATTGATTCCCCCCAGTTTGCAGTTGTTTCTGGATATTCAGTCTTAGGGAGTCAGAGTAAATTAATTTACCTGCAAATCCGGCTGAAAAACCGGGCATCCTTCATATGCCCCCAAAATTAGTTTACACTTTTTTGAAAGACACTCCCCCAAATGGGAACTTGCTCTGAAAAGCGTAAAGTAGGAATGAAGGATGCCAAAAACCGATATATAACCCTCGGTTCGATAGCCATCATAACATACTGTAACCTAAATAAAATGTTATTTGGGCTTTTTGTTTATTTTTTTTATATCAATAAACTCAAATTGTTATAAAAAAATGGTTGAACCGGTGGTATAATTGGTAAATTGGAAACTTCTGACTCCTTATCGTTTCATCGGACTGTTTCAAAGTTGCATGCGACTTTCGTTTTCATTTCTTGTAAATGGGTTACATTAAATTCCAACGGAACAGATCTTTTTTCTGCCAGTTTCATTAAAAGACTGAAATTTTGTTCAGCAAATGATTTGTCATCTGCAAAAAAAAGTGTTTTCGGTGCCGCATTGATCAATGCCCGACACACTTCATTGCTGTGAATTCTAAGGGGCGTTTCAGTAAAAAATTTATTGATATCCTTTTTCCGGGGTGTCAGTATCTCTTTTGGGCACAGGCTTTGCCAGCTTTTAACCAACTCTGTCTGTGAAAATTGATCAGCAAATTTGTACGCAGAAAATAACTTGTTTTCATCCACAAAAAAAGTCCTGGAAAAGCCAAGCGTAGCAAGACCTGTAAAACAGGCAGAAGGACAAAAAACATCCTCTTGGACACCGGAAAAATCAGCCCATCCCCAAGGATCTATCAATACGGCAAGGGGGCCTGCTCCAAGGCTTGAAATAGCTTTTGCAACCCCACCTCTGCCTGTCCAGCCATCAACAAAAACAATGGAACGATCCGGAAAATCGCTACGCAGCCGATTTAATGCCACGGTGTCGATACCAAGTCCCACAAAAAGAGAGAGTGCTGCCCCCACTGAGCCGGGAAGCAATTGACACAGCCAGTCTGTTATGGGCACTCCGGCCCTTAAAATGGAAACAAACAAGATTTTTTCCGGATCAGGGTATTGCTGTAAAATTGAGGCGGCCAGGTGTTGGGCTGCCTTTTGTATGGCGGTGTTAGATTTAAAAGATATTTCAAGGTCTTGCCAGAATTGATCGTTCAAATCAGGCTCAGGAGAGGGGGTGGACCAAAATGTATTATTACCTGTATAGGCTTTATTCAGGGGACGAAACAGGCTCATATCACTAAATGGATGCACCTCTTCCCCAAGGTTCAGGTAAAACGACTGATCCCAGGGGAGTCCGTTCACTGATCTAAAGCCGGTGTGTGTTTCCAAATCTTTGGGCTGAGGTTCTAAATCTTTTTTTGTATAGAGGGGACTTTCAAATAAAATTCCCTTGTCCTGGGGTGTTACAGTCTTGGGAGTTGTCATTGGATTTTCTTTTGTAATCGGTAAAAATGGTTTTACGCAAATACCGTGCGCTTGAAGTTTTTCAATGACCTCAATTTCAATCTCTTTATCAATGGGGTCACAAAGAATAAAAACCGGCTCCTTGAGGTTCTCGTAGTTATACAGATAATATTTATCTGCAAAGGTCATCTTGCTGAATATAGATTTATTATCCACTTTCCACGGACTCAAAGAAATCTGTTGAAAGGAAAGACTCTCATTGGCCCACACAAGGCAGGCCGCTATGTCAACGGATTCACCGACTGTCAGAAGAGTTCCACCTGAGAATTCAACCGGAATTTTCCAAAATGCAGCATCAAGCAAATTACCTGAATTCACACCAAGAGCGGGACGTTTGGTCTGTAAATATAATTTATTATCAATAAATTTGTCAATGTAGCTGCCCTGGTTATCGGGCACAGCACCTTTGTTCATTATATCATTGAGAACCAGGGGGGTGTCTTCATTGACTCTGTTATTCTCTTTTTGAAAAATAGCCGGAATATGAACGGTGCAGCAAATATTGTTTTTTGCTGTTCTGGAGCTCAATATTGTTTTTTGTTCGCTGTTTCTAAAATCAGCAAAAGCAAATACCCGTACCCTTTCAATCTCCATATGGTTGTGCAATTGAAAAATTAAATTTAAAACAGTATTACCGCTTGTGATCTCATCTTCAACTATCCACACCTCTTTAAAATGACGGGCTGCAAGGGGGAGGACATGATCCGGGCCGTGGGAATGTATTTCATTAAAAGCAATTCCAGATATGGGTCTGCGGGTGGAATAAACAAGATGCGTGTTCATCTGTCTTTTGCTTGATTCCAAATACATTAAAAAGGCCGGAATAATTCCAGACTCAGTCAACCCTGCAATTAATATTTCATGTTTCGAAGGATTCTCCAAATCGAGATCATCAAGTAATTCCGATAACCAGCTACCATACCGGGTAAAATCAGAAGAGGAGGCTGGATGAATCTTGCCAAGACATGACAGGGTACATGCGTCTTCCCTGTGTGGGTTATTCTCTCGCTTAAGGGTATAAAAATCTTGCAAGGTATGCTTTCCTCTTGCTTAGGGGGGTTATTAGAAAATAAAACTTCCGGGCAACCTCAGCAGAGCCCCCCCCCCGATGGGCAATAGGAACCGGCCAATTGTGCCGTCTACGGTTCCGGCCGGGCCCATTGCCCGTCGGGGGGGGCGGCATAATACCATTTTCAATAAGTACCCGTGCATATATTCCTCGTAAATATTCGGCCAGCACCCCATCTTCACTCATTTGGGCCTGCTCACATAGCAATAGTATGCTACGCAGTCCCAACTAAGCGAATATGGGGCACTGGCCAAACATTTACAGTACCAAGCCGAATATTTACTATTCCTCAAAATAAAATCCATAAATATCAATGATATATGGTTGTGGAATACCGAAAAACATATGTGTGGGTACTTATTCGTTGTGTCCAGCAGGAAATACTGACCATTAAACTTGAAAGTGGGTAGTACACTGAATCATAAAATCCTTGGGGTTATTCATGAAAAAACCCTTTGAATATCAGGTGGTTTCAGTTTCGGTTATCCCCCGATAGATTTAAGATTTGGTGTAGTAGTTTTATTCCTGTGAAGCCTCTTATTGAATAATAGCTTGGATGAAATGAAGCTTTTTAGCAATGATTTCTGCAAAACCCACTTGCCCTGCTCTTGCTGCGACATAAAGAACGAACGACATATACATGGCAATAAGGAGATATGCCATGGTTTTTGTCATCTTTTTAAAGCCAAGAAAGAGGAAAAAGGTGATGATTGTCAAAATGAGCAGTAAAACTCGCAGTTCAACAATATGATCAATCATGTCCGGTGGCATGGCAATGGGGCCAAAAATTAGCGTATAGAGAAAAAGCGGTGCGCCAAGGGCAAAACAGATATCGAAAATATTGCTTCCCAATGCATTGGAGACGGCATCATCATAATTTCCTTTTTTGGCATCCTTTATGGAGAGGATCGTATCCGGTACACTGCTTGCTGCGGCAGCAAGAATAACTGCAACAAAGTATCCATGAATGCCCATGGAGATACCGATATGCTCACATGCATAAACTAAAATCCAACAGGCTATGGCAATGTAAGTAGTCGATATGAAAAGAAGTATGTAGGCACTGGTCGATTTTATTTCATCGTTTCCCAACACAGCATGGGTTAAGTCTACCTTCAGGAGGGCCATTGCTTTTGATCCTGAAAATTCTTCGTCATCATCATTTTTATCTGCCTCATCATCGTTTCCTGCCTCTGGCTGGATGTTGTTCCCGCTCCCGTTATTGAGTTTATGGCGGGTAATGATATAGATGGCATAGGCAACATAGATCATCATGAACAGAAAACCATGATACCAGTAGAGCGTATCTCCCAAAGTGGCGATGAGAATATATTCTGCAAAAATAAGGGTCAGGCCATCCCTTAAAACTACTTTTTTAGATACCTGTATGAGGGTATCCCTGTTTTTAATCAAGACTGCCAGAATAACCAATGCAGGAATTACCATGGAATTGAACACAGCACTTCCGGCAGTGGTTCCAATACCGCCGGAAAAACCGGTGGTGTCTCGAAAAAGGAATAGATAAATAAAGGTTACCCACAGCTCAGGCATTGAACTGCCCACGGCATTTATGGTGGCTCCCTTTGTTCCTTCTACCATATTTCGTCCAAGATAATCTGCAGCATCTTCAAATCCATCACAGGATTTTGCGATAAGCCAGCTTGAAAATACAGCTAAGCCAATAAAAATAAGTAATGCCAAGTTTTTTTAATCTCCGTTTTTAAAAAATAAGAGCCTGATTTGGCATCCTTCATAAGTACCCGAGCATATATTCCTCAAGATAAAACCCAGAGATATCAATGATATATATCCATGGAATGCTGAAAAACATATGTTTGGGTACTTATCATCCCAAAAATACTCTACAGTTTTGAAAGGATGAACACCGGAAAACGGGCAATCCTCTTGTTAAACTGTAAAGCAGGCATGAAGGATGTCTCTGATTCTATTAAAAATATTTGGCATCCTTCATATCATTTCAAAAGTGCTTTACACTTTTGGAGGAATAACTCCGGAAACATGGGGTTATTACCCCAACAAGTGTAAACTGGCAAATTAAGGATGCCAAATATTTATATATTCAGTCAGATTCTTATCACAACAAAATGTGTTGTATTAAAATTATTTCGATCCTTTTTTCCAGCTAAATCCAAAGCCAAAATGTTTATCAGCATCAGGATGTCCTGAAAAATAAAGCTCTTCTTTCTTAAGGTCAAGGGCAGTTCCTGTGTTTTTAAAACTACACACGGAACAGAAGGTGTATTTTGGATCTGGTGCATCCAGCTTGATATACACCTCATTGCCCTTTTGATCAGTGACCGTGATTCTCCCATTTACAGTTGTAAAATCCTTTGCACCCTTGTAAATCATAGCAAAAATCATAACAAAATCAATTAGCTCAGGCTTATATATCCTTAAATTTTCACCTGTGGCGCTGCTTCCGCTGCGATCATCCTTGTCCAAAAGAATATAGGGTGGTTGATGGCTGTTGCCAAAAAAGTTTCCCAATGGCTGGATGACGCCCTTATTTCCATCTTTAAGGCGAAACATGCAGCCTAAATCCAAATCCGGAGGGGCATTTGAACCCAAAAAAGAGAATTTTTTAGATTGAGGCGCATCCCAGTTCAAATTAATATGTATGATATTATTAGCGTTGGCAGATTTTTCAAGGGAGATTGATTTTTTATCTCCTTTTTTCTTGAGTGTTACCTTGCTAAGACTGACTTTTGCATTAAGTGATGGCGACGGCTTTGAAGGTGAAGATTGTGCTTTAGATGAAGACGGTGGAGTTGGAGGAGATGAAGACGGTGGGGGCGGATTGGGTCTGGATGAAGACGGCGGAATTGGAGATGGTGGTTTCTGTGCAGATTCCTCCCCACCAAAATGTTTCAACAATGCACTTAGTCCTTCGTTGAACCCTTGTGCTATAGCCGCAAAACGCCATTGCCCTTTTAAATAAATTTCAGCTATAATGAGTGCTTTTTCCTGATTCAGATTGCCTTTGTCAAATTCAAATTGAGATACAATTCCGGTATGATCGCTAAGGGTAATCGCTCCGGTTCCCAGATCTTTCATGGTTCCAGATCCATCAATGGTGGCTGTAAATACAAGTTTTTGTATGGTCAGGGGAAGCTTTTTTATATCTACTTGAAAGGTATGACTATTTTGGCGGGTATCATTTATAATGCTGATCGCACCACATGGAGATTGTTTCTGATTATAAAAAATCATATATTGATCATCAGAAAGCTGATTGTGAGCATCAACGCCAAAGCAGCTAATATCGACGGAGATGGGGTGTGTATTTGTAAAAGATAAATTTATATCAACTTTTAAAAGAAGGTCATTGGTTAATTCGCCCAGTTTAACCCTTTGACCTTGAACAATTGTCTTCATTTAAACAATCCTCTCGTTTTAGATATTTGACTGATATCTGAATCAGGAGATTCAGGCTCTAAATTAATTGAAAATAATTTAATAAAGACAAACACAATGCAGCATATCCTGCTGAAATCACATCATCAAAAACAATTCCGGTGGAGCCTTCTATATTTTTGTCCACATAGCTTGCCGGAAAAACTTTGATAATATCAAGTATCCTGAATAAAATAAATCCCCAAAGTGCGGTGGTGGCAAAATCATGGGTTCCATAAAACAGGGGAACACATAAAAATCCGATGATTTCATCAAGAACAAATTGGGATGGATCCTTGGACTTCCAGTATTGTGTGGCCCAGGGTGTCAAGTAATAGTTGAGCAACACAATCAGAAAGACCGATACAAACAAGCCCATCCAGAGGAATTCAGGTGGCAAAAATTTCCAGAGTAGATAATAAAGTGCAATTCCGGGAAGCGCACCAAAGGTTCCTGGCATAAAAGGTAGATACCCCAAATAACAGGCGGAACCTGACAGAATTTTTAATTTTTCTCCATTTAGAGTCATTTTTTTGTTCATAGTATTGCGTTTATTCCTTTTTTTTATAACTGCCACGGGTAGAGCGTATTCGGCCTTGGCCTGCCCACAACGAAGCATGAAAGAATATTAAAGGGTGTTGAAAATTATTTTTAAAATATTAATTATTTCAAGGTGTTATGACTAAAAACATCAAAAAACTAACATCGCTATAAATACTTGATTTTATTATCTAAAATAGCAATCGTTTCAACACCCTTTATTAGAGATGCCTACTCTTTCATATGAAAAAAATATACATGGCAGTAAGCGGCTACCACACCTATAAAAGGCGCATTTCCATTTTTTCGACATGATAGTATACCCCATTGATTTGCTTGAATTGATACTAAAATAATTCGAGATTTATATTGTTACAAATCAAAGTGCTATAGGTTCAAACGGGAAAATGGGAATGCGCCCCTTTAAATTGATATTGTCGGCTCTGTGCCGGTTCGCATTATGGATAGGAATCTGAACCATACAATGCCCAACAAATTTAACCCACTATATGTTGTGGTTTGTTTTAATATCTATGAAGCATTTATACCAAACTGACTACAGGCTGCTGCCAGGCCGCCTGCATAACCCTGCCCAACTGCCGTAAATCTCCACTCTCCGGTTTTATAATACACTTCACCAAAAATTATGGCGGTTTCCATTGAGTAGTCTTCGGTCAAATCAAACCGGACGATTTCCCTATTATCATCCTGGTTGACAATGCGGATAAAGGCATTGTTCACCTGCCCAAAGTTTTGTTTTCGGGCTTCGGCGTCATGGATGGTGACAACAACTGATATTTTTACGACATCTGGAGCTTCGGTTTCCATTTGTTTTAGGTTAATTTTGACCATTTCATCGTCACCATCACCACCGCCGGTCAAATTATCACCCATATGTTCAACGGCACCGTTAACTGCCTTTAAATTACTATAAAAGACAAAATCCTGGTCAGTGCGAACCTTACCCGTTTCATTCAGTAGAAAGACCGATGCATCAAGATCGTACTCAGAGCCATCTGTTGCTCTTTCATCCCATCCAAGCCCAATTTGAATTTTAGATAACCCAGGAGCTTCCTTAGATAAGGATAAACGTCCACCTTTGCTTAGTGATATAGCCATTGGTATTCTCCTTTTAATTCCTTGATAACGAATTTATACAAAATCGGATAAACACCCCCTGGGTCTTCAGCTCAGGGGGTGTTGACGCTGAATTTGGAATCCTTCACTTGCAATTATTTACCCATTGACATCTTCTGAATATGTCGCCCTTTTTTTAAAGGACTCTTTGACAGTGTGCCACTAAATATTGATCCCAAATTGTTTGCAGGTTGCTGGCATACCGCCTTCATAGCCCTGACCCACTGCTGTAAATCTCCATTCTCCATTTTTAAGGTAGACTTCACCAAAAATCATGGCTGTTTCCATGGAATAATCTTCCGTCAAATCAAACCGGACGATTTCTTTGTTATCATCCTGGTTGACAATGCGGATAAAGGCATTGTTCACTTGTCCAAAGTTCTGTTTTCTGGCTTCGGCTTCATGAATGGTGACAACAAATGAAATTTTAACAAGACCTGGATCTTCAGTTTCCAACTGTTTCAGATTGAGATTGACAACTTCATCATCACCCTCACCTTCGCCAGTCAAATTGTCACCCATATGTTCAACTGCGCCATTAATTGCCTTGAGATTATTGTAATAGACAAAATCACTGTCACTGCGTACTTTACCCGCTTCATCTAACAGAAAAGCAGATGCATCAAGGTCAAAATCTGCACCGTCAGTTGCTCTTTGATCCCATCCCAGTCCCACCTGAATTTTAGATAATCCAGGCGCTTCTTTTGATAATGAAACCCGTCCACCTTTGCTCAAAGATACAGCCATTTGTTATCTCCTTTAGTTAAAGTTACAATATGTTGTGCTTTGTTAAAACCATTATTGGTATATACGCTTGTTTTATGAACACGTTTTTAGTTTTTGTAACAGCCTATCGAATGACTGTGCTATCCTATCACAGACTTCTTTGAACATGTCTTTTTTTCTAATTTTTTTTTATATGAAAATGAAGTGTCAAAGTAGCCTCAGCAGAGCCCCCCCCCCCCCATGGGTAATAGGAACCGGCCAATTGG
>Ga0208900_1001046_pt1 | contig 15687 bp, 11 predicted proteins | sample AntAceMetag02UKK_FD_184763 | JGI IMG/M metagenome (GOLD analysis project Ga0208900, IMG submission 184763) | Saline lake microbial communities from Ace Lake, Antarctica - Antarctic Ace Lake Metagenome 02UKK (SPAdes) (version 2) | ecosystem: Environmental > Aquatic > Non-marine Saline and... | reverse complement strand
CTCTTAACGGCTACCAATTTGAATTTGGTCGTCTAATCAACCACAAACTCTATGCAAGCAGTTCGCAGCCCTATCAGGCAGGAGCTCTTTCAAGCCCCTATCCCTTTAGGGTAGGGGTTGTTGACTTGTACTTCTTTTTGAAACCAGTCCAATGTCTTTCCCATACACTCTATGGACATTTCCGACGTGCTGACGGTGTCTTTTTATTGCGGCTGTTTTTAACTCGCCGATTAAGTCCTCTGGTATGTTTGGGCCGTCATAGCCGTTATCTTTCGGCCAAACAACCTTTTTTTGTAAAAATTCAAAACATTTAAGGAATGGATCATTTCCTTCAAGAGCCTGTTTCCATTCTTGAGATTCTCTTATACCAGATATATATTTTTCAACTGCTTGTAAAGGGAGGGCGTTATTTTTTTGATATAATGTCCAGGAAATTTCACGGACCAATGTTTTTTTGGGCGCGACAATTTCACAGACCATGGAAACTGGACTATTGCTCATAAGAATTTGATTTGAGACTTCAAGCAGATATTTGATGATATGAAAACCAGATAGATTTACAATAAACGGGAGCATATCATATCCTGGCATATCAAGGTTTAAGATGTTTAGCCAGTCTTCAGCAAGATCATCATAGCAATGGTGATGAATGTAAGGCAGAAAGGAATTGGCTCTAAGAGATCTGTCTAAGTCCTTATCTTGGGGTTGCAAGCATTTAACAATTTTATTCCAGTACGAAATTTCGGAATTTAGGACTTTCTTTTTTAGGGCTGAGAGAAGGGCCTCTTTTTTTTGACTTCGGCAGAGCATTAAATATAAGATTTCACCAGCTCTACCAAAAAACCGCCGATCATTCGTTTTTCCTTTTTTATCTAGATCTTCATAAAGACAGTCCATCCCATATGGGAAAACAAATTTTGATGTCCACCTCTTATTGCTGTTCATTTCAAGACTGGTCGATTGAAGGATTGAGACAATATGGCAAAAATCTTCAAAAGAGTGGAAATGATTTTTCAAATATCCGAAATCCTCAGTTTGGGCATTTGGATTCTTTCTCATTTCATCAAACCAAATGTGCCAGCGATCTGAATCATTCTGACTCTCCGTTAAAATGTGTTCAATTTTTGGATTGTTAAAAAGAATGTTGCGAAGACTCAGTCGTTTGTGGGGATAATACTTTAGAGAGTTATACTCAGACTCTTCAAAGGCTCTATCTTTTTCAATTTCATGGGCAAGTATATTTAAAAACTCCAGATAGACCAGCCAAGGCGATTGTTCATCATAAAGCCGATGTCCCCAGATTGCCTCATCAATCCACATTGATGAGTTTGGATTATTAAGCGGCGGGAGTCTTTCCGGTAAGGGTGTCATAGCATTATCTCCACAGGGACATCATCTGCTTTTCCATTGTCTAAAAGCGTCAGGATTCGTAGATCAATGGTACCACTTTATCAGACTGTAATACCGATTGAATTTGCTCTAACAGTTTGAGTTTATTTTTCTTTGAATATTTATTTTTTAGACATCTATAGAGTTCCTTAAGAATAGAAATTCCAAGTGGTGCCCTTGATCCAGTCACAAGGACAGGCGTGAATTGCGGATTTTTGTCTGTGTATAATTTATAATTTGATTTTTCTTTTATTGATTTTGGGAAATGACCTGATTTACCGGAAAACCAATGGGCAAGGAATAAGGCAAAACTTGATTTTCCAGAACCATAATCACCTGTAATCCGCCAGGCTCTTTGGCCTGAATTCTTTTCCAGGCCAACTGAAATTCGTTGTAAACAATTTTGTGTATAATCATTTAAAATGTAATCATTTAACCCACTGGCATCATGGAAATCTCTTTCTAAATGAGCAGACCGTAAAAAACGACCACTGATTTTAAATAACTCAGATATTTTAGCATCATCCACCTTATATCTTCTCCGTCGAATATATATTTTTTAACAGGTTATTCGTGTCCAGGTCAGTGTTCATATGAAGCTGTTGAAGACTTGATGATTCTTTGTAGACCAAACTCCCAGATGTATCTTCTTCAAGGTTCTCCAACCGTTCTCTAAGATCTTTCTCCGATAATTTGAAGATTTGCCCTGGACTTCCATGCCCTACAGATATTTCATGGAAAGTTAGGGTTGCTTCATTTGGATGGGCATTGATAAAGAAATCATGAAGGCAATATAGAAACAATTCAGAATTTATCTCAGGTTTTTCTTCTCTGCGGAATACATATATGGGTTCATGTTTCCCGATGAGAAATTTATTTGTTTTATCACCAATTTTTTGAAGCAATTCAAGCTCAACCAGTGGGCAGTCAAGGTTATCCTCTTTAATAACACCTTTTGGTCCTCTTGTTGGGACATATGTACGAATAAAAGTATCTAAATGATCTTTTAATGTTGTTGTTGACGACGGGCGGTCTCCGATCTTTTTTTTCTCATTTTCGAAAAAATCCATAACAGAAGATTTTGTAATCTCAGGCTCGTGCCATCTGTTCAAAAGATAGTCCCAAGCTAAAAGAGGGATTTCTTTTTGCGTGGAGAGCTTCCAGTGTAATAACCAGAGCGTTTTAATGTCTTCGAGATATGGGTCAAGACCATTGGTGTTGAATAAGGCATTTCCAAACTCAGTAACCGCTATACCGCCATTTTCATCATGCTCTGCTATTTGAGTTGATAACGCCCAGAATTTAATGGATTGAACCATATTCTTACCCACGCCCATTAAGATTATAGCATCATCAAATTTTGAAAAAATTCTACGGTCCTTTTTTAATGCAATGACTGCCTTGGGAAGCCAAGCATAACGCAGAGAAAACTTTTCGTGTCCAGATATTTTATATTTCATATACTTTCATTTATTTCTTTCAATAACTTCATTGTTTTATTTCTAATATTGCTCAGAAAATAGCTGTTGTAGAAATCTATGTCAACAAATCAATGAGGTGGTGGGGAATTTATGGACAATTTCCTAAGAGTGGGAAATCCCCCAAGGAGGTGTCAAATGAAAATAAGAGAAAAATTATCCACCAGAATCTGGCATCCTTCATGTCCTCTCATAAGTAGTTGACACTTTTTTGAGAAGATTCCCAGAAAATAAGGTAATGTTTTGAGAAAGTGTCAACCAGTGAATGAAGGAAGCCAAGATTAGAATGTCTGGTCTGCTGTCACTGTAATTTTAAAATTTTTACAGAACAGCTCCCAGTGCATTCAACAGTTTTTCAACATTTTCAGGGCGGGCCGTATGCCCCATGAGTCCAATGCGCCAGATTTTTCCCGCCAGGGGACCAAGACCTGCACCAATCTCAATCTTATACTCTTTGAGCAGCCGGGTTCTGACATCGGCATCATCAACCCCCTGGGGAATATGAACGGAATTGAGCATGGGCAGGCGGCAGGATTCATCCACCAGCATGCTGATGCCCTTCTCCTTAAGGCCATTCACCAGGAGCAGATGGTTATCCATATGGCGTTTGTATACATTGGCCTCCCCCTCTTCAAAGACCAGATAAAGGGCCTGGTACAACCCATAGAGCATGTTAATGGGCGCCGTGTGATGGTAGGCCCGGGTAGCCCCTTCCCAGTAATTCATGATCATGGTGAGATCCAGATACCAGTTGGGCACCTTGGTTTTCCTCTGTTTAATGGCGGCCACGGCCTTGGCAGACATGGAGATGGGGGAGAGACCCGGGGGGCAGGAGAGACATTTCTGGGTGCCGCTGTAGAGCACATCAATGCCCCAGGCATCCATGGAAATTTCAATGCCACCCAGGCTGGTGACCGCATCCACCAGATAAATGGTGTCACTTCCCTTGAGCAATTCCCCGATTTCCGCCACTGGATTTTTAACACCGGTGGAGGTTTCCGCATGGACCACAGCCACTATTTTATAGGTTTTTTCTGCCAGCTTTTTTTTCACATCTTCCAAAAGCACAGGGGTTCCCCATTCAAATTCCAGGGTATCTACTTTGGCTCCCAGACGTGTGGCCACATCCTGCATGCGCATGCCAAAAACACCGTTGATAAGAATCAGGACCGGGTCGTCCTTTTCCACCAGATTGACAAAGCAGCACTCCATTCCCGCAGATCCTGTCCCGGAAACGGGAAGGGTCAGCTCGTTTTCCGTATGCAGCAGGTCTTTTAACTGTCCCTTCATGGTGTCCATGATGGTGATGAAATAGGGGTCCAAATGGCCAATGGTGCTTTTGGCCATGGCATTTAATACGGTTTGATCCACACAGGAAGGCCCTGGCCCCATGAGTGTAATCTCTTCAATGTTGTTTAATACATTTTCCATGAAATGATCCTCTTTTTAGTTATAATTTTGCGGCATTATGCCATTTTATTCGTTAATAAATCCGAACGCCCTGTTTTATCAGGGCCTTCTGAACCTGCTGAATGTTTACATTTCGGCTGGACTCCTTGGTCTTAACTGAGACAGCCGCCGCCACACCCGCACCCTGCCCGGTGACCGTACAGCACATCATCTGACGCAGGGCCGCATGGGACAACCGATCCCCTGAGACACAGCGCCCGGCCACCAGCAAATTATCCATATTCTTTGGCACCATGACACTATAGGGTATCTGGAAGTATCGTCCCGTTGTGGGCACGATGACCACACTATAGGAATCTAAAAACTCCGGAAAAATCCCAATGGAGTCTTCAAATTGTGCCTGATTTTTGACTTCATCCACAGTCATGATGTGCTGCCCGATGATTTTTCTGGATTCCCGGGTTCCCAATGAGGAGCCAAAGGTCCTCAACCGGGCATTTTCAAACCCTGGGGTATACTTTTTCAGGGCAGCAATGGCCAGCATGGCCTGTTTTCGTCCTTCAATTTCAGCGTATGTCAGATCCTTGAGGTCCGTGGAATCCAGGCCCAGCATGTACACCATGTTGAGATAGGTGGCCTCTCCGGTTTCGGTGAGGCTGCTCCAGTATCCTCCGGTGAGAACATCCTCGGGGATCTCGCCCTTTTCCCGGGCTTTGTCAAAGGGCTCGCTTAAATAGGGGCTGAAAAGATCCTCTTCCTTACCATCAGTCTGGGTTGCCCACTGCCCCAGGCATCCAGGATTTTTCTGGACATAGGCCATGAATCGTTCCCGATCCACACCACTGCATCCAAAACTGACAGATACGCCTTCCATCTCGCTCTTGGGTGATTTGTGGCAGGCAGCCCCAGCCTTGAAGGCGATGTCGGCATCTCCGGTGCAATCAATGACTCGTTTGGCCAGAATGGCCTGTCGGCCCTCCTTACTTTCGGTGATAACCCCTGTGATGGTATCTCCCTGGGTAATGGCTTCCACACCCAGGCAATGTAAAAATTTATCCACACCTTCCGTTTCCACCAGGACATCGGCCACACATTTAAAGGTGTCTGCCTCAAGAGCCTGGCTCATGGACTGGGGTTCTTTTCGTTCTCCATCAAAGGCCCTGGCCCTGGCTTCAAATTCCAGACCGATGCCCGGGGACTCCACGGTTTTTTCGTGGCGGTACCACCCAATGGATTCCACCATTGCCTGGGTGATATTTCCCCCAAAGCAGCCATGACGTTCCACCACCATGGTATCGACCCCTTCCCGGGCCGAGGCAATGGCCGCTGCCAGACCAGATGGACCGCTGCCCACCACCAGGACGTCGGTCTCTGTCATGACAGGTATTTTTTTTGAGGGTTCCTGGATATACTTCATAAAAACAATTCCTTATTCCATAAAAAGTAACAGGGTGAAACGGGTTACTGCCCTTGGGAATCAATACCCTGAAAGCCACCTTGGGCAAAAAGTCCAATCTACAGCTGAATCCGCTGACTCAATCCAGAAAGTCGAAAATCCGTACGATTGTTGTTCAAGGCAATCTCCACAGCCCTCCGGGACCCCACCAGAATAACAAGATGTTTCCCCCGGGTCATGGCCGTGTACAAGAGATTTCGCTGGAGCAAGGGATAGTGCATGGTAGTAATGGCAATAACAACAGCAGAATACTCAGACCCCTGGGATTTATGGACAGAAACAGCATAGGCCAGGGTCAACTCATCCAGCTCCATAATATCGTAATCCACCAGTCGGCCCTCATAATCCACCACCAGTCGATTTTCAGATGCCACAACCTCATCCACCACCCCAATATCACCATTAAAAACATCTTTCTGGTAGTTGTTTTTAAGATGCATCACCTTATCGCCGGTCTTAAATAATATGCCACCGGCATTAATTCCTCCCGGGGTATTGTTTAGAACGGACTGGAGCTGGTGGTTCAGATTAATGGTACCCGCTTCTCCCTTGTGCATGGGGGTAAGCACCTGGATGTCGTTGACATGGGCAAAGGCATTTTTAATCCTGCCACCGCACAGATCCAATATGGTTTGCACCACCCGAGCCGGATCATTATTTTCAATGAAATAAAATTCCGACAGCCCTTTATCATCCTTATCCCGATCCAGGCATGGCATTTGACCATTTCTGATACAATGGGCATTCATAACAATGGGACTCTGTTCTGCCTGGCGAAAGATTTGGGTCAGGGAAAATGTTTTAACGGCACCGGAGCCAATAATATCAGACAACACATTTCCCGGCCCCACCGACGGCAACTGGAAAATATCCCCCACCAGAATTAACACGGAAGTTATCGGAACCGCCTGGACCAGATGGTACATGAGCATGGTATCCACCATGGAGGATTCATCCACAATCATCACATCAATATCCAGGGGGTTACTTATATCTCTGCCAAAGGTGGCATCATCGGGATCATAAAGAAGCGTCTTATGCAAGGTAAAGGCTTTACGGCCCGTAACCTCGGCAAGGCGCCTTGCAGCCCGGCCCGTAGGGGCGGCAAGCAGCACAGACTGTTTTAACTTGGCAAAAACAGAGCACATCGAGCGCACCAAGGTGGTTTTTCCGGTGCCAGGGCCGCCGGTGACCACCACCACCCGGTGGGTCAAAAGCTCTTTAACCACGGACATCTGTTCAGCGGATAATTTCAGTGCCAGACGTTGGAGGACCTCTTGTTCAATGATATTTTCATCCAACTCAAAGGGCGGAGGGCCAATGGAAAGCATGGCCTGTATTCTCTGAGCAATACCTTCTTCTGCCCGGTGAAGTCGTTTTAAATAGACTTTTTCATCCGCTTCTGAATCCTCATCTATTTCCGTCTGCTCGATTGTTTCAATGACGATTTCACGCCTTTTTTCAAGGGCTTCCAGAGCCTCGTTCATCACTTCATCCGGGGCAGAGGTCATCTGAACACACCGTTGCAACAACTGGGACCGGTAGGCAAACACATGGCCATCGGACTCCCATTTCAACAAGAAATAGACAATACAGGCTTTGATACGGTCTGGATCATCGCGTTTTACACCGGCGTTCATGGCAATGGTATCTGCCACCTCAAAGCCTGCCTGGGGAATATCCCGGCTGATCCAATATGGATTTTTTTTCAAAGTATCCAGGGCCTGGGGGCCATAGAAACTAAGAATGGCCGCCGCATGGGTAACCCCGATGCCGTTGTCCTGCAAGAACTGCATCACCCGGCGAACGGCATGATGACTGTCCCAGGCCTTGGTAATACGATCACATTTTGATTTCCCGATTCCCTGGATTTCCCGGAGGCGATGGGGCTCATTATCAATGATATCAAGGGCGTTTTCCTGGAATTTATCCACTATTTTATCGGCCATGGTTTTACCGATGCCCTTGATAATACCCGAACCCAGATATTTTTTAATGCCCCCCACTGTGGCAGGTAAAATCACTTCAAAGGATTCCACCTTGAACTGCTCCCCATATTTAACATGGGTCACCCAGCTTCCTTTAAGTGCAAGGGTCTCTCCCTGGGCAACACCAGCCATGTGCCCCACAACAACAACAGGTTCCCTGGTATCAGGGATTTTTATTCTGGCGATGGTATAGTGATTGTCTTCATTGCGAAAGGTAATTCGGGCCAGGGTGCCTTTAATGGTAATCATGGAAGGCTCTGGTCACTGCTGATAATGTTGGATGATAAGTCGGGCCGCAGCCATGAGGTCAGAAACGACATGGTCCGGAGAATGCCCTTGGGCTTGAAGTGTCTTCAGGGCATTTACACCGTTACCGGTTTCCACCAGCACGGCTTTGCCGCATCCTGCATTCCGGGCACACATAATGTCTTTGGCACTGTCCCCCACCATGCAAGTTTCTTCAAGATTAAGGTCATATTTCTTTTGCGCCTGCAGAATAAGACCCGGCAGGGGTTTACGACAGGAACAGTTTTCATGGGGGGCATGGGGACAAAAAAAGATATCTTTAATGGTCCCTCCTATGGCTGTCACACCGCTTTTTAATTTATCAAAAATAGCGTCAAGGGTGGGAGGTGTCACCATTTTCCGGTTGATAACCGATTGATTGGTGATAAGAATGATATCAAATCCATGGGCTGTCAAAAGAGCCATGGCCTTTGTACTGCCGGGAATAAAACAAAATTCATCCGGGGTCTTAATATAATCCGGGGAATCCACATTGATGACACCGTCCCGGTCAAGAAAAATTGTTGTATTTGGCATGAGATTCTTATCTATGATTGTCGTATAAGGTTGGCAAAGGCGATGAAAATAATTCCGGTCCTGGTTTTTCCATATTCTCCACAGGTCATAGTAATTTACCGGGCCACGGTGAAAGCATTATTTATTCCCGATCTTTTGAGTTTTAATTTAAAGGATTCCGCAGCCTCCAATTGGGTAAATTTTCCCACACGTACCCGATAAAAGGTGCCTCGATAATCCTTGTGGGTGGTTATGTGGGCATTATCATATTTGGCTGATAATTTTTTTCGGTAGGCCCTGGCATTGGAAAGAACGGTAAAAGCCCCCACCTGTAGGGTGAAATTTCCCTTCCAATATTCCATGGGAATATATTTCTTATTGTTTTTTCCCGCACTTTTCCCCAGGGCAACCACCTTCACTTTTGCCGTTCCCGGCCCCAAAACCCCCAATTTTTTTGCCCCGGTATAAGACAAATCAATAATTCTGTTGGAAACAAAGGGTCCCCTGTCATTGACGCGAAGCACCACCTTTTTTCCATTATTAAGATTAGTCACCTGAACCCAGGTGTGCATGGGAAGGGTTTTATGTGCTGCGGTCATGGCATACATGTTATAGGTTTCTCCATTGGCGGTTTTTCTGCCATGAAATTTTTTACCATACCAGGATGCCAGCCCTTTTTGGGAGAATCCCAGGGCATGGGGCAGGGGGTGATAGGTTTTCCCCGCAATTTTATAGGACTTGAAGGTGCCTGTTTTTTTTCCAGGCACCTGGGAGGATGTTGTACCACCATAGCCCTTGAGTTCATCCGGGGGGCGGACAGGGGGGGATGATGAACATCCCCCCACAGACATAATTACTGCCAGGAACAGAATCAAAATCCATTGAATCCGCAAATAATCAGACATTCAGCTCCAGGGCACGGTGAATCACATCGTCCATCTTGTCGGTAAAATGAAACTCCATGGTCTCTCTTATCTTTTCAGGTATATCCTCCAGATCCTTTTTATTCCACAGGGGCAGAATCAAGCTTTTTATACCCGCCCTGTTGGCGGCAATGACCTTTTCCTTTACGCCACCCACTGGCAACACCTCACCCCTCAGGGTAATTTCACCGGTCATAGCCAGTTTCTTTTTAACCTTTCTACCCGTGATCAGGGAGGTTAAAGCCGTTAACATGGTCACACCGGCAGAAGGTCCATCCTTGGGAATGGCCCCGGCGGGCACATGGATATGGATATCATGGGTATCAAAAAAGTCCTCTTCAATCTTAAATTTTTCCGCGTGAGATCGAAGATAACTCATGGCGGTGCGGGCAGACTCTTTCATGACATCCCCCAGCTGACCGGTGAGTATCAAGTTTTTGCTCCCCTTCATGGCCGTGGCCTCAACAAAGAGAATCTGTCCCCCCACGGGGGTCCATGCAAGGCCCACAACCACACCAGGCACGGTGATGTTGGCGCCGTTCTCCACCATATTTCGAACAGATCCAAGATATTCATGGATCTCTTTTTTACCCACGGCTATTTTTTCAGCTTCATCCTGGGCGATTTTGCTGGCAGCCCCCCGGCACACGGACCCAATCTCTCTTTCAAGATTTCGTAACCCCGATTCCCGGGTGTACCCTGAAATAATATCCTTGAGCGCCCCCTTGGTGATGGTAATCTGGGAGGTTTTCAACCCATTGGCAATGCGCTGCCTTGGCAAGAGATATTTGGTGGCAATTTTCAGTTTTTCATCTTCGGTGTACCCGGTAAGCTCCAACACTTCCATGCGATCCCGCAGGGGGGCCGGAATGGTGTGAAGCACATTGGCCGTGGTGAGGAAAATCACATCGGTGAGATCAAAGGGAACATCCATATAATGATCGGTAAAGGAGTAGTTCTGTTCCGGATCAAGCACTTCCAGAAGGGCGCTGGAAGGGTCTCCCTGGTAGGAAGAGCTCACCTTGTCGATCTCATCCAGCATAAACACCGGATTATTTTTTCCGGCCCTGCGGATCTCCTGGATGATTCTGCCGGGCAGGGCTCCCACGTAGGTTCTTCGATGACCCCGAATTTCCGCCTCATCCCGGATACCGCCCAATGCAATTCGCACAAACTTTCGCCCCAGGGCTCTTGCAATGGATTTACCAAGGGAGGTTTTACCCGTACCAGGCGGTCCAGAAAAACAGAGAATGGGCCCCTTGGAATCCTTTTTCAGTTTTCGCACAGCCAGATATTCAATGATTCTCTTTTTGGGTTTTTCAAGGCCATAATGATCCTGATCCAGAATTTTACGGGCCGCCTTAATATCCAGCTTATCCTTGGATTTTTCAGACCATGGAAGGGAGGTCAGCCAATCCAGATAGGTGGAAGCCACCACGTATTCCGAGGATGAGGGGTGCATGCGGGAGAGTCTTTTAACTTCCCGATCCGCTTCTTTGGCAGCTTCTTCGGGTAGCTTTTTTGAGGCTATCTTCTTACGATATTCGTCAATTTCAACGCTTTCATCATCGGTCTCTCCCAACTCCTCTTTGATGGCCTTGAGCTGCTGACGCAGGTAATACTCCCGCTGGCGTTTATCCATATCCTCCTTGACCTGGGTTTGAATCTTAGACCCCATTTCAAGGATTTCCAATTGATCTGCCACCAGGCGGGTCACCTTGGTCAATCGTTTTTTTACATCCAGAATTTCAAGCACTTTCTGCTTTTCAAGAATGGGAGCATTGATGGTGGAAGCCACCATATCCGCCAGCACATCCGGCTCTTTAATGGATTTAACCATCCCACCGATTTCCGCTGGCAATCCCGGAGAAAGAGCGATAATTTTTTCGTACTGATCCACCACATTGGACATGAGTGCCCGGGTCTCTTTATCGTCTTTTAAATTTTGCCCTTCAATGGTTTCGATGCGGGCCTGGATGTAGGGTTTACCCTCAATGAACTCTTTTACTTTAAATCGGCTTAATCCCTGGATTAATAACTGGGCCTTATTATCCTCCAGCTTAGCCATTTTTAAAATAATGGCCACGGTACCGATTTTATTAAGATCCTTTGAAGAGTGCCGGGATGTAACATCAGAACGCTTTGATAACAGCACACCCAGCATTCTGTCCCCGGCCATGGTTTCATCAATGAGTTTGATGGCCTCGTCCTGCATTATCACAAGGGGAAGTACCATCTTAGGAAACAGATTTGTGTCCACAATAGGTAAAACAGGAAGGGTCTCCGGTATGTGATCTGGATTGACATTTACGGAAGTCTGAAGTTCACTCATGGGAAATTCCTATGCGTTTTGCTTTTATCTGTAAGATATTTCAACAGTTTCGGTTCTTTCCACTGGAAGCTTTGCAAGGCTTATTTCAAGAAACCCATTGGAATATGCGGCAGAAACTTCATCCACATTAATTAACGACGGCAGATAAAGGACCCTTTCAAATCGGCCAAACTGAATTTCAGCAAGTCTGAATGTGGCGGGGTATTCCGGGGGTTTCCGGCATCGGCTTCCCGATATTTTGACGGCCTTATTGCTAACCTGGATGGTTATATCATCCTTTTCAACCCCTGATATTTCGGCTTGAATAGTAATATAATGCCTGGATTCAAAAATATCCATCTGCGGTTTCCAAATTCGCTTTGAAAGGCAAAACATGGGATTAATGGATTGAAACATATCCTGTCCCTCTCTCTCTCCTCTTGAAGAGCGCTCAAAATCTTCACCAAAGATAATTTCTAAATATTCCATTACAGAAAACTCCTGAAGCTGTGTTGATTTATAATGAACACTGCAATATACAAACAGGCAGTTAATTCTAATAAGAATAACACTGGGTTCTAAGCTTGTAAAGAAAGAACATTTACATTCAACACCTCAAATCCCTTTTTATCATAAAGCTTTATAATTATTTTTTTCCATCCTCAAGGATTACTGTTCCGGAATCCAGTTTTTTGTCCCCCATAACAGGCAGACAAGCCCGGCAAGGCTGAAAACAAAGGAACTGTAACAAACTACATTCATGCCCAGCCCATGCCATACCATACCGCCATAAAAAGCACCGGCAACCCTCCCCAGACCTGCGGCCCCAAAAAAAAGAGACATCATGGTGGCCCGGGAACCGGGGATCAATTCTGTGCACATGGAAATAAGAGAGACAATGGTAAACTCAAACATAAAAAAGATCAAAAAAAGAGATCCCAATGCCGCCCACATGGAAAATTCGGACATGGGAACTAATAAATAAGACAAGCCACTTAATAAAACCCCACAACAAACAGACCGCTTCAAACCGAAGCGATCTGCCAGAAGCGCTGTTCCCACAGAGCCACAAAGCTCCCCCACACCAATGACGGCTGTGCCAAGACCAAGATCCACCACTGAAAAATTAAACAGGTTTTCCAGCCAGGCGCCATAAATAACAAAAAGATTATCATTGGCAAAACTGACAAAAAAAGCAAATCCCATGGCACCCAGAGCCCTGGGATGTTTTAAAAGAGGTGCCATGGATTTTATCAATGTCTTAAACTTATTGGCGGTTTCTGGGACCTCCGATATCTGTGCCACCTGGGAATCGTCCTTTATATAGACAGAAACCAGACCAAGACAAATGACACCTAAACCGGCCAAAACAAGAAACGGTGCCTGCCATCCCATTTTAGATATGATAAATCCCACCAGAGGGATGCCAGCAAGGGTGGCCACGGACCAGCTGATCTCCAGAATTCCCACCACAAGTCCCCGTTTTTTATAGCTCACCCGGGTCCCCACATAGGCCTGGATGGCGGGATCAAAAAAATTCTTACCAAGGCCGCTTAAAAACATGGCCACCACAAAACTTAAGTATAGGGGTAAGAACCCCACCAGCACCATCCCCAAAATGAGACTCACAAGCCCTGCCAACATCATGCGTTTATATCCGGTACGATCACCAATGCTGGAGGTGAAAACACCTATCAGGGCAGTGGCTTGATTCAGGGCAATAACCGATGTCACGGCTGTCAGCGGTACACCCAGCCCCCGGCTGATAACTGGAGCAAAGGGATAGATAAATCGGTTGCTGGTATTGATTACAGACCTTGTTGCAAAGGCTGCCAGCAAGGTACCCAAGATTCCATTTTTTTGTTTGTCTGTTGACATGTGATATCTCTTCGGACCATAAATATATAAAAAAAGGGGAGTGGCATTATTTAACAAAGACCACTCCCCAAGATAATCTAACTTCTAAGTACCCGAGCAAATATTCTTCGGGATAAAATCCATAGATATCAACTATATATGTTCATAGAATACTGGAAAACATATGTGTGGGTACTTACAACATTTTTAGAAGGAAATTAATTCAAAATCATCCCTCTGCCAGTTTTTTCAGCTTGGCATATTTTTCATTTACTTCCTCTTCCATTTTGGCTCTCAAGCGCTTGGACTCTCCAGGAAAACTTTTTTCCAATGCGGCAAAACGGTTTTCACCGGATAGGAACTCCTGGAGAGTTCCATCGGGTTCCTTGGAATCCAGAATAAAGGGATTTTTACCTTCCAGTTTAAGCAGCGGATTGTATCTGTACATGGGCCAGAAACCAGATTCCACAGCCAGCTTGGTTTCCAGCTGGGTTTTACCCATACCCTTTCTAATACCCTGGTTAATACAGGGCGCATAGCAAATAATCAGTGAAGGTCCATCAAAGCTTTCCGCCTCAATAAAGGCTTTCATGACCTGCTGTTTGGAGGCGCCCATGGCAATGGATGCCACATAGACATATCCATAACTCATGGCAATGGCACCCATGTCTTTTTTACCAATTTTCTTACCGGATGCCGCGTACTTGGCAATGGCACCGGTGGGGGTGGCCTTGGAGGCCTGACCGCCGGTGTTGGAGTAAACCTCGGTGTCCATTACCAGAATGTTGATATCATCTCCCGATGCCAGCACATGGTCCACACCGCCAAATCCGATATCATAGGCCCAGCCATCACCACCAAAAATCCAGTGGGATTTTTTGGTGAACAGATTTTTATCCGCTGCAATGTCATCCAGGATATCAATGCCGCTGTTCCCTGTGAGCAAGGTTTTCAGCTGATTACCATACTCCGTGGAAGCGGTAACATCACCCATGCCTGCAATCCATCCGGACAAGGCATCTTTGATATCAGAGGAGATGTCCGCCTCAAGGGCTTTTTTCATCTTGTCTGCCAGGGTGGCCCGTCGATTATTGGTGGCCAGCATCATGCCGTATCCATATTCTGCGGCATCTTCAAACAGAGAACTTGCCCAGGTAGGACCATGGCCTTCTGCATTGACACAATAGGGGGCAGAGGGGGCAGAGCCACCCCAGATGGAGGAACAACCCGTGGCATTGGCAATGGTCATTCTCTCGCCAAAGAGCTGGGTCAATACCTTGACATAGGGGGTTTCACCACATCCGGCACAGGCGCCGGAGAACTCAAACAAGGGTTTAACAAACTGGCTGCCTTTAACAGAGTCTCTTTTACCCAAGCCTTCTTTAAACGGAACGGTGAGGGAGAAATCGTAGTTGGGAATTTCCACTGTTGTCTGGGTGGCAAGGGGTTTCATCACCAGTGCGGTTTCCTTGGCAGGACAAATGTCAGCACAGTTACCGCAGCCTTGGCAATCCAGGGGATTTATCTGCATTCTAAATTTAAATGCTTTTAAATCCTTACCTTTACCCTCAACGGTTGTAAAGGTTTCAGGGGCTCCCTGAAGCTCTTCATCTGTGGCCACAATGGGGATGATGGCAGCATGGGGGCAAACAAAGGCGCATTGATTGCACTGGATACAATTTTCGGGGAGCCATACCGGAATATTGATGGCAACCCCGCGTTTCTCGTACATGCTGGTGCTGTTGGGGAAAAAGCCATCCGGTGTAAAGGCACTGACAGGAAGTTCATCACCCTTCTGGGAGAGGATGGGTTTCATGACATTTTCAACATACTCGGTTCCCTTGGTGTGGGATACAGGCCAACCTTCGGCACTTTTCCAGGATTCGGGCACCTTAATTTCAATGAGATTATCCAGTGTCTGATCCACAGCTTCGATGTTCATATTAACAATATGATCACCTTTTTTGCCGTAGGTTTTTTTGATGTCGGCTTTTAACAGCTCAATGGCTTTTTCAAAGGGAATCACATTGGCCAATTTAAAAAAGCAGGTTTGCATGATCATGTTAATGCGGGT
>Ga0208900_1001045_pt1 | contig 15687 bp, 9 predicted proteins | sample AntAceMetag02UKK_FD_184763 | JGI IMG/M metagenome (GOLD analysis project Ga0208900, IMG submission 184763) | Saline lake microbial communities from Ace Lake, Antarctica - Antarctic Ace Lake Metagenome 02UKK (SPAdes) (version 2) | ecosystem: Environmental > Aquatic > Non-marine Saline and Alkaline... | reverse complement strand
GTTATAGTTTTGTAACTTCTACCAGAAAAAATATGTCATACCATTATGCATAAAAAAGCAATCGTCATAGGCGCAGGAATTGGTGGCATTACCACGGCAATCCATTTGGCTAAAAAGGGCTTCGAAGTAAAAATTGTTGAAAAGAATGCTTACCCCGGAGGAGGTTGTGGCAACTTTGTTAAGGATGGCCACCGCTTTGATGTTGGTGCTACACTGTTGATGATGACCGACATTTACGAAAAAACCTGGCAATCGTTTGGCAAAGATCTTTATAAAGAGCTTGACCTGATTAGGATGGATCCTATTTACAGCATCAAATTTTATGGTGACGAGCAGATACTATTTTCTTCTGATCTGTGCAAAATGCAGCAGCAACTTGAACAAGTTGAACCGGGAAGTTACGAGAAGTTTCTGAAATACATGAGTGAAAGCTTTCGTACCTACAAACTTTCGATGAAACATATTATCGACCGGAATTACAACAATGCGCTCCAATTTTTCAATCTAAAAAATCTGCTGCTGCTTTTCAAACTAAAGGCCTTCAACAATCATTACAGCCACACAGCAAAGTTTTTCAAAAGTGATTTTTTGAGGGTAGTGTTTACCTTTCAGAACATCTATGTGGGGCAAAACCCATTCCAGGCATCGGCTATTTTTGCCATGCTCCCTTTCCTTGAGTTGACGGATGGCGTTTGGTTTCCAAAAGGAGGGATGTTCCGGATTGTCGAAAATTTGATTTCAATAGCCAAAGAAAACGGAGTAGAATTTGAATACAGCAAACCTGTAAGTAAAATCCTGCTTGACGGGAAAAAAGCATCCGGGCTTCAATTTGAAGATGGATCAATAGAAAACGCTGATCTGGTAATTGCCAATGCTGACTTGCCTTATGTTTACGATAAACTTTTACCTGAACAACGAACAGCTAATAAGATCAAAAAACTTGACTACACTTGCTCAGCTTTTATTTTTCATTTTGCAATGAACAAAACCTATCCTGAGTTTGAGCAGCATAATGTTTTTGTTTCACATGATTATAGTGAAAACATCCAGGCCATTTTTAAAGAAAAGAAATTGCCTGCCGATGTGAGTTTTTATGTGCATGCAGCGGTAAGGCACGATAAAGCCGCTGCCCCCGAAAACCAGGATTCAATTTCAGTAATTGTTCCAGTTGGCCGATACAAGGAGGGTGATGATCAGGATTGGAATGAAATAAGGAAGCTGGCAAGGCAATCGGTGATAAACAGACTGAAAGAAGAAGGGTTGACCGATTTTGAGGAGCATATCAAATTTGAAACCTGTTACAATCCAAAAACATGGGAAAGTTTGTTCAATATTTCTTATGGTTCGGTATTTGGGAGCCTCAGCCACAAACTGATGCAAATGGGATATATGCGGCCCCATAATCAGCACAGGAAATACAAGAATCTGTTTTTTGTTGGAGGTAGCACGCATCCCGGAAACGGAATCCCCATGGTACTTTTGTCGGCAAAACTGACATCACAAAAAGTGTTTCAATACTGTAACAAATGAAGTTCAATTTAATCATCATTAATATTTATTATTCAAATTGCTGATTATCATAGATTCATTTTTTGTGAAACTTTGTGCCTTCGTGGCTTGGTGGTATTAATTTTAGCCACAAAGGCTTCAAGTCTCAAAGACAGTACAAAAGATGTTTTTTAATAGATTCACCAAAATAATTGTAGCTAATTAGAGCTACAGTAAACTCAATTCAACCACCGATTCATGCAAACAAATAGTTTCAATCCACAAAATGTTCTCGAAAGCATTCAATTCGATCAATTGAAGAAACACCCGAATATACTGATTGCCGCTGCCTTTTGGGAAAAAGACCGCTACGAAGCAGCCAAGGTTTGTTATCGGTTTATGCGGAAGGTTGACGACATGATTGATGACCGGAAAGCAGATGTTGACATTCTGGATGATTGCGAGAAAAGCCTTTTTTCTGAAAAGGTAAGCGACTGGATTGAGTGTTTGCAAGGTAAGTCTGCTGATGATCCTTCACTGGAAGAAGTGATTGAAGTCATCTCAAAATACAACATTCCGCTGGGCCTGTTTAACAATTTTGCAAAGTCGATGATCTATGATATCCATCACGATGGCTTCCCGACTTTTGAGTCATTTATAAATTACGCTGAAGGTGCTTCGGTTGCGCCTGCATCAGTATTTTTGCATTTATGTTGTTTAAACGGTGATAAAGAAAATTATGCAGATCCAACAATGGATCTCTTATCACTGGCAAGGCCATGTGCCATCTTCAGTTATATCGTTCACATCATCAGGGATTTCGAAATCGACCAAAAAAATAATCTTAACTATTTTGCCGAAGATATCCTAAAAGCAAATAACCTGAAGCCAGCCGACCTTAAGGATTTCGCAAATGGCAAAGTGATAAATCCGGGTTTTCGAAGAGCAGTTAAATCCTACCTTGATTATGCCGAAGTATATAAGCTCAAAACAGAAGCGGCCATCATAGCCCTGGAACCTTTCTTGAAACCACAGTATTTGCTAAGCCTGAAAATTATTTACAAATTGTACCTCGAAATTTACAATCGGATAGACCATGAAAACAGCAGTTTCAAAACATCGGTACTTACACCTACTATGGAGGAGGTGAAACAGATTGTGCAAGCTGTAATTGAAGACTTCCAGGCTAATTAGTGTTCGTTTATAAAGTCATCGATTTCTGAAAATAAAGCACCAAAACACAAATTTCTAACATAGTTATGCCCATGGCAAAATGACAAATAAATTTCAAAAATCAAATTTCAAAAGTCTGAAACAATTTTGAATATTGAGATTTTGATATTGGAATTTATTTGAGTTTTGGTTTTTGGATTTTGGATTTTGGATTTTCTAGGTTCGAAGTAGAATTTTTTAATTTAAAGACAGACTAATTAGCCCCTATGATACGATCTAATCATTACTAAGTATTTTATAAAACCTCGATTGTAGTACAAAATATTAAGTTAATTTTGGCTTCGAATGAAAAGATTGATGCAATTTATAACTTACCGAATTAGGCCTCAGGGATTAATAATTATTTTGATTGTATTCGTGTTTCCGATACGTTCTTTTGCCCAATCAAACAACCACTGGACACGTAGTTTCAACGAGGAATCATCCTTGCTTTCTGGTGCAGTTGTGGGTGGCGGTGCAGGCCCTTCTGCCATTTATTACAACCCTTCCACCATTTCCGAGATCAATGAATCGAAGTTTTCGTTGCACGCAAGTTTGTTTTCACTTGATTCTTATAAAGTCAAAAATGCCCTGGGCGACGGGGCAGATTTAAATTACCTGCGGGGAGTTATTGAACCCCGGTTCCTGTCGTACATGATTAAACCTAAAAAACATCCAAAGTGGAGGCTTGAAATTGCTTTTTTAAATAATGAATCCTACAGGATTGAAATGACAAGCTCTGTTGACCAAACCCTCGATATACTTACAAATCTCCCCGGTGATGAACGGTATTATTCTTATTTTCAATACAATAATGTTTACAGGGATGATTGGATTGGTTTTGGCGGTTCTTTAAAATTGAGCCCTAATTTTTTTGTGGGAGCCAGCATGTTTGTTTCCATTAAAACCATGGAATATACCTACACGCTGGATTTGGAGGCATTCCCTCTGGATTCTGTTTTTATCAATGGTCAGTACCTGCCATTTTATTCGGCCAGTTACCAGAATATGGAGTACGTGAAATTTAATGATTACAGGTTGCTCTGGAAGTTTGGAATGCTCTATAAAGCTGATCGTTTTAGCTTTGGCGTGAATATTACCACACCATCTGTAGGGGGCATTTACTCTGATGGAAAGATAGTTATGCGAAAGCAGGAACAAAGCAATATTTTCGTGCCTGAAACCGGGAAGCCTTTGCCCAATTATATTATTGCAGATTATAAAGAGAAAAAAGATGTTACTGTTAATTCAAAAAGTCCGTATTCGATTGCAGCCGGGCTTACTTATTATTTTCCTGAAGGGACCCGGGTGCTTTATACAACTGTAGAATATTTTGGGGGTATCGACCCTTTTAGTATTGTATCGGCAAATGAAAGCCCAAACATCGCCCCATCTTATTTGTCCGAAGAAATTGATTTTAACGAGTGGTTAACATTTATTAGTGGGGTTAAACCTGTTTTCAACGCTGCTATTGGTTATAGCTGGCAATTAAAAAAAGACTTATTAATTATGGGTGGGTTCCGAACGGATTTCAATTATCGCGAAAACTTTGAGGATAACCCCAGGGCAATGAATAACACTATGCTTGGCCCAAGCCTGAGTGTTCACCATTTAACTACCGGATTGTCATGGAACATACGCGGTCAGGATTTAATTACCGGACTGCAATATACCATTGGCCGCGATAAAAACCAGGAGCAATACCTGAACTTAACCAACCCTGTGGAGTATAATTTTGAAGAAATGGCTCCACTGCAAGGCACCAAGCAAAACACGATGAATTCATTGTTGAACTCTTTAAGCCTCTATTTTGGGGCAACGTTTAATTTTGGAGGAGCTGGCAAATAGTTAAGAGCTATTTTTCTTCTTATGGTACGCGTGAACTAAGGATTTTTTGCATTCCTCCCTCGCCTAAAATAAAATTTAGGGGATGGTATTTTGTGTCAATCATTGACCCCGTCAGCCAGTTGGCGGACTATTGATGTTTTTATTGTCAATTTTTATGAACTATTCGCGATAGTTTTGTATCATGATAAATTCAATAAATTGGTAGAGCAACCTGGTTTTTATAAAAAATACATCCTGCCAAATTGCAACACTTTTTGATATACCTGCTCTAAACTACGAGAATATCAAGTTATCAAGAGTGGTAATACTTATTTATTTTAATTTTGGCATTTGAATTATTAATCAGATATTAATCCTTTATGAAAAATAACATACGCATCGGCTTTGATATTGGTTCCATTTCTATCAACACGGTGTTAATGGACGACCAAAGAAATATTATCGAAAACCGCTACGATTTCTGCCATGGCAAACCTTTCGAACTCCTTAAGGATTTACTTTCCGACATTATTTCCAAATATACTGAAAATTCTATTCAGGAGATCGCGCTTACCGGAACAGGTGGCAAATTGGCACAGGAATTACTTGGGGGGCATTTTGTAAACGAAATAATTGCACAGTCAGCATCAGTTGCAAAGTTGTATCCTGAGGCAAAAACTGTGATAGAGATGGGCGGCGAAGACTCCAAGCTCATTTTTATGCACGAGGATAAAGATGAAAAAGTAAGCCGACTTTCCGATTTTACCCTCAATAATATTTGTGCTGCCGGAACAGGTTCATTTCTTGACCAACAAGCCAAACGCATCGGGATTTCAATAGAAAACGAATTTGGCGAATTGGCATTGAAATCGGAAAATCCTCCTCGGATTGCAGGCCGTTGCAGTGTGTTTGCCAAAAGTGATATGATTCATCTGCAGCAAATAGCAACTCCCGTTTATGATATTGTTGCCGGCTTGTGTTTTGCTGTTGCCCGAAATTTTATCAGTAGCATGGGCAAGGGCAAGAAATTCGAATTCCCCATTTTATTTCAGGGTGGAGTTGCAGCCAACATTGGTGTAGTCAGAGCTTTTCGTGAGCTTTTGAATACTAAAGATGGCGAGTTGATCATACCTGAATACCATGCTTCGATGGGAGCAATAGGTGCGCTCTATTATGTGCTCGATCAAGAGGATTTAAATGTCCCTTTTCAGGGAATCGATAAACTCAAGGACTATCTTACAGGGGATCATGCCAAAAGCAATTTTAATGAAGCCCTTACAAAATCAGCTGCTAAATACAATAAGGATGTCTATCCGATACCTGATAATGTTGACAAATTAGATGTTTACCTGGGCCTTGATATTGGTTCCCTCAGCACCAATGTAGTACTCATCGATAAAGACAATCATGTAGTTGCAAGGAGATACCTGCCAACGGCTAGCAAGCCCCTGGAAGCTATTCGGCGCGGCATGTCCGAAATCCACGAAGAAGTGGGAGGCCGTGTAAATGTTGTTGGTGCAGGTACCACCGGTTCGGGACGTTACTTAACGGGCGATTTTATTGGTGCAGATATTATCCGAAACGAGATTACTGCCCAGGCAACGGCTGCCATTGCCCATGACTCCACGGTGGATACTATTTTTGAAATTGGGGGCCAGGATTCAAAATATATCAGTATTGCCAATGGGGTAATTGTTGATTTTGAGATGAACAAGGTTTGTGCTGCCGGCACAGGATCCTTTCTTGAAGAGCAAGCCGAAAAACTTGACATCAACATCATTGAAGAATTCGGGAAACTGGCGCTTGAAGCTGAAAGGCCCGCAAAGTTTGGAAACCGTTGCACGGTATTTATGGAATCGGACCTAAACGCGCAACAGCAAAAAGGGGTAAAAAAAGAGAACCTGCTCGGTGGCCTGGCCTATTCAATTGTCGAGAATTATATTCAGAAGGTCGTCCGCAAGAAAAAAATCGGAAACAAGATTTTCTTCCAGGGAGGCGTAACCAATAACCAGGCTGTTGTTGCTGCCTTCGAAAAAGTAACAGGAAAAAAAATTACCATTCCTCCTCATTTTGATGTTACAGGCGCCATTGGAGCTGCCATTCTCGCACGCGAAGGGATGGTGGAAGGCCAGCCTACACGTTTTAAAGGTTTTGATATTAGTAAGATCCCGTATTCAGTGGATAAGTTCACTTGTAAAGCATGTTCAAACCTTTGCGAAATAAGAAGGATTAGGATCGAAGGTGAAAAGAAACCATTGTATTTTGGTGGACGCTGCGAAAAATGGGAAGTTGAAGATCGAAAAGGAAAAGGACAGGGTATCCCTAATTTATTTGAAGAAAGAAATGAATTGTTGTTGAATGGATTTGTAGAAGGGCCAAAGGACGATAGGATCACAATTGGCATTCCCCGCGCCCTGATGCTATTCTATCAGCAATTCCCTTTCTGGAGAACCTTTTTTGAAGACCTGGGGTTCAGGGTAATTATTTCGCCTGAATCTGACACACCCTTAATCAAGAAATCATTGGGGATAATTGTTGCCGAAACTTGTTTCCCGGTTGAACTAATGCATGGCCATATCCTCGATCTTCTTGAAAAAGATGCAGATTTTGTTTTTACTCCCTTCATCATAAATTCGAAATCAGAGGATGCTAAATCGTCGAACAATACCAATTGCCCCTGGGTACAGACTTTCCCATTTATGGTGAAAGCCGCTATAAATGATGATTCGCTGGTCGAACGCATGCTTATCCCAACTTTGAATTTCAAATATTTCGGTAAGGTGTTGAACAAGGAGCTTTCTGGTTTTATGTTTGATAAATTTGGCATCTCCAAACGGAAAGTTGTTGAAGCAATCAAAAAAGCGGATAAAGCACAGATAGCATTTGAAAACAAAATTGTTTTACGTGGACAGGAGGTAATGAACAACCTACCCGAAGACAAAGAAGCATTGGTTATTATAGGCCGTGTTTACAATACGGGTGATCCTGCCCTGAACCTGAGCATGGTAGAGAAATTGATAAACCAGGATGTAATGCCCATCCCCCTTGATTATCTGCCTTTAGGAAGTGAACACATTTTGAATGATTATCCACAAATGTATTGGCCCAACGGACAAAAGATTTTGGCCGGCGCCAGGATTGTAGCCCAGGATCCAAGACTTCATGCCGTTTATATGGGGAATTTCAGGTGTGGCCCCGATTCGTTTCTTGCCCATTTTGTACACGAAGAAATGGCCGGCAAACCTTATCTTGAATTAGAGATTGACGAGCATAGCGCTGATGCAGGAATGGTAACCCGATATGAAGCATTTTTAGACAGCCTTAAAGGTTCAAAATTAGTTAAGAAAAAGAAGCAAAAGAAATATACACCTGGTGTTATGAGGTCAGATCCTATGAAGGACCGCACCTTGTATTTCCCCTATATGAGCGACAGCGCACATGCTATTGCTGCCGCAAGCCGAAGTTGTGGGATGAAAGCTGAAGTGCTTCCCATGCAGGATAAGGTTGATCTGGAACTTGGCCGAAAAAATACTTCTGCACGGGAATGTTTCCCTATGGTTTGTACAACTGGTAATTTCTTAAAGAAACTCTACGATCCCGAAACTGATCCTAAAAAAGTCAGCTTCTTCATGCCCGACCATAATGGGCCCTGCCGCTTTGGCCAATACAATAAATTACAGCGAGTTATTTTCGACAAACTTGGCTTCGATGATGCTGAGATAATTTCGCCAAGCAACGATACGGCCTATGCTGACATTTCCGGTGGACAGGGAACTAAATTTAGGTTTACAGCCTGGAAAGGGTTTGTAGCAGTTGACTTGCTCCGTAAAATGAAACAGGAAAGAAAACCCTATGAACTGGTTCCCGGGGCAACAGAAAAAGTTTACAAGGAAGCGCTGAACAATGTGATAATTTCTTTGGAAAACGGGGCCAAAACCCTTGAAAGTGTTTTGCATCAGGCAGCCCTAAGCTTTGATAATATAGCCATATCCAATGGTGAAAGAAAACCGGTGATTGTGATAGTAGGTGAAATATTCATGCGCGACAACCCTTTCTGTAGCGGCTTTTTAGTTGACCGTCTTGAAAAGTTTGGTGCTGAAACTTTCATGTCTCCTTTCTCGGAATGGATCAGTTATTCGACCTATCGTTACACCCGCGACAGTTTGTGGAAAGGTGATTATAAAGGTGTTGTAAAATCTAAGATCCAGGAATTCTCTCAAAATATATCTACAAGCAAACTTCATAAAGCTGTTAAGGGACATTTCGATGCTGATAAGGATTTAAACATTAAAGAAATGTTGAACAATTGCGGTGACTATATACACAAGCACTACGACGGCGATCCGGCTTTAAACCTGGGAAGTTCAGTACAACTGGCTCAGAAACACATTTCAGGGATTGTAAACATTCTTCCATTTACCTGCATGCCAGGAACTGTGGTAGCCTCTGTTTCGCATAAATTTAAAAAAGACAATAATGAATTACCTTATGTGAGCATTGCTTATGACGGACAAGAAGATGCCTCCATTGATTTAAGATTACAGGCATTTTTGCATCAAGCTAAAGAATATTCCGTTCGTTCCGGGCACAACAAATCAGAGCACTGGCATTTGGCGAAATCAGTGTAAAAGCATTGATTTTAAGTTATTTTGGTGATGCTAAAATAGTATCAAGATATTGTATAAGTAGGCTCAATTGTGTTCCATCGTGTGTGCATTGATGTCACATAAAGCTAAAATATTGTGATTTATTTTAACTGAAAGGCTGACATTAACGCAAAGTAAATTAAGGATAATAGTTAGTTTTGTGGGCTCTTTTTTAAATCGACAAATATTAAATTCTTTTAGAATGAAAAAAATCAAACTATTATTACTCACGATTATTTTCCCGGTTTTCTTGTTTTCCCAGATAAGCGGTGTTGAACTTGTACCCTTTGTTGGTTACCAGTTTGGTGGTAAAATCAAGTTCTACGAAGGTGAGATGAAAATTGACAATGGAATGAATTATGGAGCTTCATTGTTGGTGCCTATCGAAAAAATAATGGACCTTGAAATTAACTACACCCGGATGGAATCCAATGCATCATTTAAACATTATGCAGGTTTTCCGGCCTACAAGGACGAGCAAACTGATATGGCTACAAACTACATACAGGTTGGTGCTATAAAAAAAATGCTTCAACCTGGCTCTAAGTTGCAGCCATTTGGTTCATTTTCATTAGGTGCAGCCTGGGCCAACTCTGATGATTTTGGAGATGTGTGGCGTTTTGCAATTTCAGCCGGACTGGGTGTGAAAGTTATGCTTTCGGACAGAATTGGAATTATAGCAAGGGGGCGCCTTTTGATGCCAATGACTTTTGGCAGTGCAGGCTTTTACCTTGGAACCGGTGGCTCTGGCCTTAGTGTGAACTCATGGATAGCACCATTTCAAGGCGACTTTAATGGCGGCTTAATATTTAAACTTGGCGGATGATAAGCCTTTTATTTCAACTTTTAATTTCGGAACCTGTTATTTATAGCAGTTGGATTTGACTTTTATGGACGGAAAACCAGGTTTAAGTTAAGTCCGATAAACAAAGTTTGTGAGATGGCCCACGACCGTGTTACTGCCAATACGCTCGCTCGATTAAAGCAATTGTGTGAATGGCACTTTGAGAAAATTCAGGGTCGATAGACGGAGTTTTGTATTGAAAGGCACGGATTTTCTTTAGACTCTTAAAAAGCAACTATTGTTAACATGTTAACGATATTTTTTTGTCATCTAATTAGTGTAATTCGATGATAACTTTTTTCTTTGATTTATAGATGGGTGCTGCCTGTTTTGTCTGGAGGGTGACTCCCGCAAAGCGGCTTTAATTTTCAAATTAATTTAGGATTCTTATCCGTCTAACCTGCACAAATCCGCGTCTCACTTTTTTTGTTTTGTATTTTTTTAGACGCAGATTTACGCTGAAAGGCACGGATTTTAAAGATCTTGTCAAATTCATTCCTAGCGACCCGACTTCTTTTTTTTTCTTCAACATCTCTCAAAAACTTTTTAAGAATTTTCTTGGTGGGTAATTATTTTTATAGATCTTTGTTCGCAATATTACGAACAGAAAACGGCGACTATTAAAGCCGAAAAATATTAACTATTAAAAGTACACACAAATGAAAAAATCAAGTTTTTTATTTCTTGCACTTCTACTTTCAGTATTTGCCTTTGGGCAGGTTGAGAGTGCAAAATCCTACCTTACCAAAATCGACATCTTTTATTTTCACCGCACCGATAGATGCCAAACATGCATGTCGATAGAGGAGAACACGAAAACTACGCTTAAAACTTACTTTGCCGATGAAGTAATGAATGGCGTAATAGTATTTCAAAGTATCAATTTTGAAGGCGATACCGATACAGGACTTATTGAAAAGTACAAGGCTGATGGCCCATCTTTGTTTATGACCAGAGATAAAAATGGCAAAGAAAAAACCAAAAACCTAACTGACTTTGCACTGGAAAACTCACTTTACAATCCCGAAAAATTTAATAAAGGCTTGCGTGATGACTTGAATAAAATGCTCCGCTAGCAGATAATTTTTATCGATATGCTCAAGAGACCTGGAATTGTTATTCTGATCCTATTATTCACTTTTCAGTTGTTTGCACAAAGCCCGCTGATTAAGGGTTATGCTAAAGGCTTGGACGATGGTGGTGATAAAGAGCCCCTGCCTTTTGCAAATGTTCATTGGTTGAATACTGAAATTGGGGTTGTAGCGGATGAATTTGGCTATTTTGAATTGGCAAAAACGAATGGCCATTTTCGTAAAATCGTGGTCAGTTTTGTTGGATATAGCAATGATACCATAGTTGTTGCCAATGACAAAAAAATAATTGAGGCAGTGCTTTCAAGGGCAGGGAATCTTAAAGAAGTAGTTGTAACTGCCAAGCAGGATGCCCATTCCCTTTCCGCCATAAACCCTATTAATGTTGAAGTAATCACAAGTGATGGCTTGCAACGCCTGGCATGTTGCAGCATGGCCGAAAGTTTCGAAACCAGTGCCACTATTGATGTAGGTTATACCGATGCTGTGACCGGCGCAAAACAAATCCAGATGCTTGGCTTGTCAGGAAAATATGTCCAGATATTAACCGAGAACCAACCATCAATCCGTTTGTTGGCTTCAACCTATGGTTTAAATTATGTGCCAGGGCCATGGCTCAAATACATCAGTATTTCAAAAGGGACTTCATCGGTTGTGAATGGTTACGAAAGCATAACCGGCCAGATTAATATTGATTTGAAAAAGCCTGAGAGCGAACAAAAACTCTATCTCGACCTTTTTGTAAACGAACATGGGCGGGTAGAATTTAATGCCAACTCATCTTTTAAAATCAATGATAAATTACAATCGATTGTCCTTTTTCATGGATCTGGATTAAAAAACAAAGTTGACAATAATGGAGATGACTTCTTGGATTTGCCTACCGGAAACCTTTTCATGGTTTCTAACCGATATTTTTTTAATCACAATGAAAAAATAAAGAGCCGCTTTGGATTTGAGCTGATGACTGAAAAACGCGTTGGGGGACAACTCCAGTTTAATCCTGCTACCGATGCAGGAGGAGATGAATATTATGGAATTCCAATTAACTCAAAGCGAATTAATGTTTATGAGAATACAGGATTTTTGTTGGATGATGAGAATAACGGAAGCCTGGGGGTAAATGCCAACTATGTATATCATTCGATGGATTCGTGGTTTGGTATCCGAAAATACGATGCCATTCAAAACAGTTTCAACATCAACGTTCTTTACCAAACCAATTTGAAAAGTAAATTTCACAAGATGTCGAATGGTGTAAGCCTGTTTTCTGATAACATGGAGGAAAAGGTAAACGATACAAGTATCATACGGAATGAATTGGTTCCGGGACTCTTTTCTGAATATACTTACATGGGTGAAAAGTTTACTGCAATTGCTGGTTTGCGTGGCGATTACCACAGGAGTTACGAAGTTTTTGAAATTGTGCCCCGCTTGCATATGAAATACCAATTTCACGAAAACGGTTCAATCCGTGCTTCGGCGGGGCGTGGGATAAGGTCGGCTTACGTGCTTCCTGAAAATATCGGCTTGCTTGCCAGTTCACGGATGTTTATTTTCGAGGAAGAATTTCAGTTGGAAAGGGCATGGAATCTTGGTGGAAACATTATTCAAAAGTTTCAAATTGATAATAGCAGGCAATTAACTTTGAGTGCTGATTTTTACAGGACTGTATTTCAAAACCAGATTGTTGTGGATGTGAACCGTGATCCAAATTCAGTTTATTTCTACAATTTGAAGGGTGAATCATTTTCCAATAGTTTTCAAACCGATTTAATTGTTGATGTATTTGAAGGTTTTGAAGTTAGCCTGGCCTATCGTTACAATGATGTAAAAGTTACCATGGGCGACAGCCTTGTAAGAAAGCCATTGGTCAGCCCGCACAAAGCTTTGCTTTCGTTACATTATGCCACAAAATACGAAAAGTGGAATTTTACTTTTACAACCCAGTACCATGGCACCAGCACGCTGCCGGATACCAAAGGAAACCCTGAGAAATACCGGTTGGCGGAAAGTTCACCTTCGTTTTTTATTATTCATGCCCAGGTTTTGCGGAAGTTCAGCATGTGGGAAGTTTATATCGGTGCCGAAAACCTGACCAATTATAAACAGGAAAACCCAATTCTCGCTGCCGACGATCCCTTCGGGAAATACTTTGACAGCTCCATGGTGTGGGGCCCGATTGTTGGCCGTTCTATCAATGCCGGGGTGAGGTTTATACTTGAGTAGGGTGGGGTGTTGACCGTTAATAAAAGAAAAGTAGCAGATTGCGGCTTCAAGCCTATCAAATTATATAAAATTTGAGGTTCTCATTTGCAGTGCTTACCGGCGGGACAGCATACTCGATTGTACTCCATTTTTCTCTATTCAAGTGTGGGCGTGAAAGATCTTTTGATTTTTGAGATACGAGTAAGACAAAAGAGCATTTGGAAAGTATAGTAAATTTAATCAAAAATTTGCAGGTCATAAAAAATGTTTGTAGTTTTGCATACTATAAATAGCGTTTAATATATGAGTTATCTACAAAATAGAGCCGAAACTTTCAATAAAATCAAGAATCAATCAAAAAATGATTCAGTTTATTCGTCAGATGAAGCTTTAGTTTTAAATGGTGATTCTCTTATGCTTTTAAAGCAAATCCCGGATAATTCTATTTCATTAATTCTAACAGATCCACCATACCACTCAACTAAAAAGAAAAATATTGTAAATGATACAGCATTTAGTGCTGACAAAGAATTTATAAACTGGATGTTTGATTATTCAGTGGAATGGAAAAGGATTTTAAAGTCTAATGGCTCATTATATTTGTTTTGTTCGTCTCGAATGTCTGCAAAACTTGAAGTTATGATGAGTGAGAATTTTAATATTTTATCTCATATTGTTTGGAGCAAACCTAATGAGCCAGGTTTTGACGGATGGAAAAGAAAAATGAAAAAAGAATCGTTAAGACAATGGTATGCTCATTCAGAACGTATATTATTTTTTGAGCCAGCCGTTGAAGGTAATTTGAATAGGTCATCTTTCGGTAATTTTTTAAAAGAAAATCGGTTATTGTGTAAAATGTCTGGGCATAAATTAACAGAATTGATAGGGGCATATGGGAAAGTAAATCATGGAGGTTCTGTATCGAATTGGGAAGCTGGTAGAAATGTTCCAAGTAAAGAACAATACTTGAAAGTTTGTGAGGCATTATTATCCACAGGAAAAATTAATTCAATGCCTCCTTATGAAGATGTTATTAGACCATTCAATGTTTGTGCAAATGTTGAGTTTACGGATGTATGGGATTTTTACTCGGTAAGACCTTATGACGGAAAACACCCAGCTGAGAAACCACAAGATATGTTATCGCATTGTATTAATAGTTCGAGTTATCCAAACGATATAGTTCTAGACTGTTTTGCTGGATCTGGAAGTACAGCCATCTCTGCAATTTACAATGGGCGAAAATCCATTTCAATGGAAATTGAAAAAAAATGGATTGATGTTATTTGTTCAAGAATCAATCTATTTGAGAATGAAACTAAGATAAATAGCTTGAAACCTCAAGCTATTATGAAAGTCACAAAAACTAAAGGTGTAAATAAGATGCCGAAAAAGGTAGAAGGTCTGACTTTATTTAGTCAAATGTAAAACCAAAGTTTAAATTCTTTTGTACCACAGAATTCATCCATTTTAGTGTTTCCTCAATTCCAGAATCTTTAACAACAATATTACAATGATGATGACCCCAACCTAAATTGTAGGGTTTGTGGTTATAAGCACCAGTTCTAATTTCAGATATGTGAAATAGATTGAGTTGTGTTACTGTTAGGTCTGATACAGATCTGCCTTCAGCCTGTTCTACTTTATTATAAAATCCATTAGCTGAAATGTTTTCTAGACAGAGTGGACAAACAGAATTGTGATTTTCATCTAAAATTCTTTTTGATTTAAGAAGTTCAAGGTTATCAATTTTAAGTTCCTTCGACCTAGAAATCACCCAAGCTTTTCGTTTTGTAGTTTCGTCCTTTGTCATGCCTTGCTCTATAGATACTTGGAAAGAATCTATGCATAGCCAATAAATATACTCTAATTGAACCTGACATTTTAAAATATTACCACTACTCGCATATTCATAAACCCTAATACCTGCGCCTTTTAATGTAGAAGAATTGAAACCAGCTCTAATTTTATTATCTCCACTTGATGTTGTTGCTGGAACTCGTGCTACATACTTACCACCTAGAGGATTAGTTCTGGAATTTGCGGGTTTTAATTTTCGCTCATCTGGATTGTAAGTATTCCATTGTTTTCGTGAATAATAAAAAAGCAATGCGTTTTTACCCAAGAATAAACCTTTGGATTTCAAAGTTTCTTCGAAATCAGTATTTCTATAATAATCTTCAGGGTTAATCAATACTATAAAACCATTTTCGAATTTACCGTTGTTATCCGGTGCAACTTTACATTGATCAAAATTTTCAAATGGAATGAGAACAGTATTATTTCGATTTACTCTATTTTGATAAATCACATCATCATCAGCACCTCTTGTTTGTCCGGTTTTATAGATTTTACTTTTTAATAGTCTCGG